>CAJDWD010000002.1_pt1 | contig 39234 bp, 37 predicted proteins | sample 7391451 | NCBI WGS metagenome assembly CAJDWD01 (sample SAMEA7055716, study PRJEB34461) | soil metagenome | biome: terrestrial ecosystem; feature: Peninsula; material: soil | place: Antarctica | collected 2016
GTGTTTGAATAATACCATTGATATAATCAGTAAAGTGATTTGTACTCGATATTACTGTTTTTGAGCTTTTATTAATTGAGTCTCTTTCTACAGAGGTCCAAGCCTTTGTTTCTGTATTAAAATAGAAAGTCTTTATCTCATTAATATTATGACCTTTCGGCACTAATTTTTCATCATAAGGAATCTTTAATGAAATTAAATCTTCAAATTTAGTACCATCAGGTAAAAAACGAAATGCGTAACCACCTTTTGTAACATTAATTAATCCAGCAGGCAGCGGTGCAATATCAATTTTTCGAAGTCTTGAAATTGAAATTTCTTTATTTTGTAATAAGGCCGTTTCAGGAATTTTTATTGATACATCTTCTGTAGTAATAATTGAAGATGTTATAGCTTTCACAAAATTTATAGAAGGTTTAATCTGTTCCTCTATAGGAAAAATGTGATCAGCTTCTATTTTTTTGGTGAGGGAAATTATCTCCTGTCCAACAAGTCCTGATTCATCGTAAGCTTTAATAGATAGGAAATTATTCGTTTTATTATTTTCAGATAATTTCACCAAACCTTCATATTCGCCGTCTACCATTACATTTCTAACTTTATATTGATTTAAGGATCCATCAGGTATACTAAACATTAATTTATTCTCGCCAATATTTAGCCATTCAATATTAATTTCCTCATTTTGATTGGTCCAAGAATTGTTGTTTTTCACAATATATCCACCTGTAGAAGGTCTATCATTAAAACTACGCGCTACTGCATTATTATCTTGAACTCCAAACAACTCATAATTTAAATAAGCTTTAAAATTTTTGTTTGGTATGTTATGAATGTTAAATTTGAATAAGTTGTCTGACGCATCATCCAATGGGTCAGTGGTAGAGACACCAATAATTCCTTCCTGGATGTCTGGCATAATTTCAAAAGACATAACAGTAGTGTTTATCAATGTACTTGCTACAATATTTTGAAGTACAGTTGGATAAGTTTGAATTTTAGTAGGATCTACTTTAACCTCATTGTTAGGTAATTTCTGCTCAAAATTTATATTTCTCAAGTAATTATTTTGACTATAATTATACGATATGCTTTCCATATCATATATGCCTTGAGCCCATAATTGACAAGGCGCCACAAAAGAACTATGCAGCATTGCTATCAACATTATTCGGTGGAAGAAAATTATAGATTTTTTATTGATACCTAAAAATTTAGTAGTGTTTTCCATATCTTTTAAAGTGTAATCTGACTGCTATATTATTTTACAATTAATTTCCTTGTTTCAATTTTACCGTCAACTGAGATCATTATTAAATAAGTTCCTGCTGTTGATATATTTTCCTCAATGATATCGTCTTTCAGTATTCCAGCATTTCGAGTTTTAATAATTTTTCCGTTAGTGTCCGAAATACGGATTATTACATCTGAGGAATCTTGTAATCTAAATTGAATATTAAATTTTTTGGTAACGTCAATTGGGTTTGGATAGATTATTATCTGATTCGCTAAACTTTCTTGCACATCACTATTTTGATTTGCTTCATTTGTTGTCAAAATTTCTAAAGTAAGATCTGCTTCTTTTCCCTTTACAATCGTGAATAAATGATCTGAAGTGCTATTAAATTCAACATTATCAAATATTAAATCATTTGTATTATTGATAACACCTTTGTAATATTTTGCATTCTGGTAATCAAACTGGGATGATGAAGCATTACTTACTGCCAGCCAAATAATATCTTCATCATTGTCGGAAGTTTCAGATGAAGAAAGAAAGTTTTTATCAATTTTTATTTGTGTTACAAAATTTGACGTCGAGTCAGATGTTGAAGCTACTTTCCATACTCTCTTAATTCTTCGATTCTTGGAAGATTCATTTTTCTCGAAATTAATACTACCGCCATTATCGCCCCAAATTAGATACTGTTTATCCTTCAGGTTGAAATTATTTTCATCATTAGTGTTCATTATCTTACCCAAACCGATCGATAATTCTTGATTAAGAGAATTTTTTGATTGTTTTTGATCTATGGCTTGTGCCTGGAAAATGTGATAAAGAAGGGAATGATTATCAGATTTTCCGTTAGTACTTAATTTACGTGCGGGTAATGAAAGAAGAGTAACAATTTAGGAAAGCCGGATTCGATCATTATAAATGGTTGGAAGATTACATTCGGACAGCCAGGTCTGTTTACTGAAAAAAGCAGACTGGAAATAATCGATAAAATAAATAAATATGGTCTGGATTTCCCTTATTTAGGCGTAGTTCCTCATTGCATTTTAATTTGTGGGTGCTAAGATTTACTTTAAATACGCCTCTTTCTAATTCAATTAGAGGATTTTCAGTTGGTGTGAAACTCTTAAAAACAACAAATAGAGAAGAACTTTTTGTTATGAGGTTGCGTTGTTTTCTTAATTTTTTATCGCTTTTTAAATCAATAGGAGCATTGTAATTTAAATGTATGTCTGGGGATGTCTTTTTTAAATCAACGACAGAGTTACTTTGCTTCTCATTTTCACCTCCTTTTATCCAAAATTTAGTATTAGCAAATTTTTTTGCATCTTGAGAAAAAGCAATTGTTTCTATTAATAGCAGAATAGATATCAAAAATAACCGTAGAGTAGCATTTTTCATTTTAAATCATTTTAAAGTTCCCAATTTGAAAGGTAATTTTCACACTTTATGAGAGACTTAATTTTTCGTAAATATATGTTAAATTCAAGCACGTTTCTTTTTAACTCACAATATTTAATGCAATTTTATTTATTACTTAAAATACTATAAATGAGTATTCTATCAAATTTTTTACTTCTATTCATTTTAAAAAAAGCTTATTGTAATGTTTTAAACCCTAAATTTTGTTCTTAATAACCTTAAAAAAGCAATAAAAAATTAACAAATTGTTGCTAAATAAAAAGGCTTGCACATAATTGTACAAGCCTTGATAATTATTAAATTAAAGAAAACTTATTCCACTGCTACCTGATGGGTTTCAACTTGCCCATCAATGTAAATTTTTAAAATATAAATTCCTTGGGATAGGTTGGCAACAGAAAATGTAGCTCTATTATTAGAAATAGTTACTAGTGATTTTGACATTCCTATTAAGTCAAATAATTCACCACTTATAACTGCACCTTCCTGAGGTTTATTATTTTGATCTCTCAAATCAATATTTACATCAGCATTTGAAGGATTTGGATAAACTGTAAAAGTATTTGTATGTGTTTTTAAATTATTATCGCAGTTAGAAATTACAAACGAACCATAATCTACCCAATCGCTCCAGCCACAAGAATTTTTTGCTCGAACTTTAAAACTACTAACACCTGCAGCCCTAGGACAAACCACTACATCTTTACCATAAGTATTGAGTGTAATTAAATTATTGCCACGACTCCACTCCCAATTGGCAGGATTATCTCTTTCTGCTGTAGTCATTCCTTCAAAAGAAGCACTAATTACTGAAGATTCTAGAGTTGTACTAAAACAATCAAATCCAATAATACAAGAAGGGTATGCTTGTTCAATACCAGAAGTAAATTCATATATTTCCGGTAAACCAACCCAAATATTCTTTACAAGTAATGGTCCATAGCCACACTTTGTACTTCCAGTAGTACAAGTAATAGTAACTTGTCCCGAAGCACTAGGTAGTCTGGTTAATGTGATGTTAGCAGTTCCGTTTCCTGTTAATGTAACTAGATTTGAACCTTGTGTAATAGTCCAGTTAAATGTTGTTCCACCGGTGGGTACTGAATAAGTTGCAGTATTGCAAAGTTTATCGTTACCACTTATTTGATTATTTGCGCATGTAAAAGAACAATCATCAATTAAATTGGATTCTTCGGATAATTCATTTGCTAACCAATTACCATTTCGTTGTTGGAGAGATATGTGTGCATTATTGATTGGTGTATATGGCATAAAATCTACAATAAAACTATCAAAACCACTAGTTAAAGCTAGTTCTGGAGTGGTTCCGCCAGCATATTTTTTAAGATAATCGGAAGTGTTTACATTTCCATTGTTTCTCCGAATATCTAAGGCACTAACTACAGGAATAAAGCCATACTTTGGATTGATCAAAGCACTACTTGTTAAAGGAAATTTTTTATAAATAGTTTTTAAATTATAATAGCCACCGGAGAAAGTGTCAAATGGCAAATATCCAGCTGGTGCAGATTTAGAACGATTTGTTACATTATGTGTAATTTTGATGAGCCACATTAACTTTTTTTCATATCTGATTCTTCCCTTATATACATTTCTATCATTGTCATTTACGTTTGGATTTGCATGTACATCAAAATCGTAATAAAATTTGCTAGCACCAGGTAAAACTCCAAGAATTGCTAAACTGATTTCACTAGTCGCAATTCCTATGAGTGGAGTTGTAACCATCTGTAATAAATCCCCAAATATATCTGGATTATCCGTGTCATGCAAATTGATAAATTTATCTCCTGGAGCAAAACCATGGTCTGTAGCACATTCATTCCCATTACTAATTGCAACATTTATAGAATTAGCAGGATATCCCATAGCATCAAATTCATTTTGCCATTGCTCATGCAATTGTGTTGTACAGTTGCTTAATATATCAACATAATGATAATTCATTTGTGTCGCAGCAGGAGTGTCTTGGATAGTAAGAATATCATTAGCAGAAGGAATTGCAATTTGTATGTTACCGAGGGACATTAAATCAAGAAAATTTAAAATCGTTGGAATAATGTTTTCTACTAATCCGTTTACAATTGGCGATTCAGTATATTCATCGTACATGTGACGTGTAAAGAATTGAGTACTTATAGGTGTGTTGGCGCCTTGCATAGGAGAATCATGTGCTATGAACAGGCGAACATCATGTGTTTCTCCATACACTTTTTCCATTTTGGCAAGGGTATAACGACCGATGAGACCGCCCATACTTTGTCCCATCAAAACATTTGGCTCTGAACTGCCTGATACTAATTTTTGTTGATTAACCCATTTAAGTACATTGCGAAGTACCTCACTATTGTGTTTAATGTCAGCCATACCATTTTGCCAGTCAATGTAAATGATGTCGTATTCTTGGGTATCCTTAAAATTTAATAAACCTCTCAATTTATCTCCACTAGAACTTAAATCATATATAAAACCACGATCTCCAAATAAAGTCCTATCCCCTCCCTCTTTTTCTGGATCTGTAACACTGCCAGTGTCAAATCCTTCTGCTACAATAAGTGGCTTTTTTATTTGTCCATTGTGCTTTGGAGCATAATCGATTCTTAAAATAGCACCTTTCTGACCAAGAGATATGGGATAATTAGGGTGTGGTATAAATACATTATTGAAAGAGTTGATAGTTCCTTTTGATTGTAGAGCAATAAACGGCTCGTCAATTATTACTTTTGTATGAGAATAAAGGGCATTTCCATTGGTTAATGTAGTTTTAAAAATCCACTCAAATATTCCGTTTTGAGTATAATTAACATTTACTTTGTTATTTAGCGTTAAAAGTTTATAGCCAGTACCGTCGTTGAAATTAACTTCAATTTTTTGAATCAAGTTAAGATTGTTTGATAATAAAAGATTTTGAGGTAATACTACTTCAAAGTTCCTTTTATTGTACGAATTAATTGCAGGTGTAAAGGCAATAGTATTTAGCGTCTCATACGGATTTTGCCATACTCCACGTACAAATTTATCTGCATATCGATTATTACTTATTGTAATTTTGCTAATTGATTGGGGATTAATTCTTGAATATTGATAAAATAATCCGGCTAGCACTAATGTATTTTGCTTCGTTTGATTATAGGCTCTTCTTTGCATTACCCAATTAGAAGCGACCGTTTCAATAGTAGGGAAATATTGGGTTGCAGTAGTTACTTTTCCCATAAAAAGCGTTTTATAAATATTCCCCATTATATTAGCATCAATAAAAGTACTATCTGTTAAGCTGCCATTGTATGCAGGAACGTTTGTAAATTCCAGTGCATAATCGTTCAAAATGCCATGGGGAATACGCGCTTTATTAAGACCTTGGAAAATAGGATTAACCTGGTTTTTCCATTCTCTGTTAATTTCTAAATTTCTTACACTTGGCGGCAAGTTGCTGGTTTGTACTTGACCAACGCCAAGCACCACGTAAAGCATAAGAAAAAGAGTAGTAAATATTTTCATAAGTGGTATTTTAAAATTAATTCTATTGCGTAAAAAATGTGTCAAATCTTCCTTCACGAATCTCTATTATTTCATTAGTGTATGGATTTAAAATATTATACCAAAAAATACCTGAAACTATATTACTGCTAAAATCTAATTTTGTAAAGATTAATTCTCCAGAATATATTTCATTGGTATTAGCATTTGTACCAGTACTAATATCTTTTACAATAGTTAAGGTTCCGGAAGCGTTATTAATTTGCATTGGATCAGTAAGTTGGTAAGTTTTACCTACTTCAAGGAGCAATTGATCTGTAGTGATGCTTACACCTACAACCATATCTACAATGTCGCTACCGCCAATTCCAAAATAATATGCGCCATCAATTTGCTGATAATAACAATTAAAAAAGCCTCCGCTATCGTCAATAAAAGGCTTACCGTTAATTAGGCAAGCAAAAGTCCCAGCTCCAGTTTGTGTTGCGGGAGGTAAGGTTTTATGAATATCATCTTTACTACAGCAACTTAATATAAATGCTATCAGTAAAAAGAAAAATTTGTTTTTCATAAAATTCAATTTAGTATGTTAATTTTTGGTTAAAAGTAGTATTATTTTTTGATGTGGTAGTAATTCAGATTTAAATATCTAAAATTAATAATTTTAAAAAATTGTATTGATTTTTAATGAACCGATATTTAGTGGATTTGATGTTCATCAAAACGACCGTTAAAATGAAGTGAATCTGTCTATTTTAAATTTCAGCTAAAACCATACTACTTTTAAGTTTTGTAGTTCATAATTGATGTTCATCAATCAAAGTACATATATTAATATAAAGCACCTATATAATGAACTTTTAATTTATCTTTGATTTCAAATGTTTCTATTTAGAAATAGACGATTTCAATTTGCAAAACTATATATGTACATACTATTAACATTAGAAAACACTTATTTCGTCGAATATCTAATTGGTACTTTGGTGCTGTCAAATTCTATTTTTGAAGCAATGGTATTTGACGATTTGGATACAGCACAGAAATTTAAAAAGATGCTATTTACTGTTTGTTATCTTCAAACCAGTATTAGCAATTTCATTAAGTAAAAATATAAGGATATGGCAGTTTTTGGATACGCAAGAGTTTCTACGATAGATCAGAATTTAGATTCGCAGAAAGATACTTTAGTAAAGTATGGTTGCGAGAAAATTTATTACGAAAAAGCTTCCGGTAAAAACATCGAAAGACCTCAATTAAAAAAGATGCTGGAGTCTATTAGAGAAAAGGATATTGTGGTGGTTTATAAATTAGATAGACTAGCACGTTCTTTAAAAGATCTAATTGATTTAGTTAATGAGCTGGCCAACAAGAAAGTTGATTTTGTGAGTATTTCTGATGGAATAGATACATCAACTGCCGTTGGTAAATTAATGTTTCATTTGGTTGGCGCTTTCGCAGAATTTGAAAGAGACATCATTTCCGAAAGAACCAAAGTAGGATTAGAAAGCGCTAGAGCAAGAGGACGAAAGGGAGGAAAGCCTAAAGGACTTTCAGCCGAAGCGCAAAAGAAAGCAGCTCGAGCAAAAGTTTTGTATGATGAGCGTAAATTAAGTATTGACGAGATCTGCAAAATTTTGGAAATTAAAAGTAAAACTACATTGTATAAATATATCAAGTTTGAGACTTCTCGTCTTGAAGAGTTGGAAAAAATTATTTAAACTTTATACTTGATACTCATTATTAGTCTATTGTTGCAAAGATTTTGAATACATTAGCTTTTTAATGAATAGCACAACCTCCTACATATACTACAATCGTATGGTATATATGCATAGCTTCATTGGACATATAAATAAGTTAGCAGTAATGGCACAGCAGAATCGGAAAATTAAGCAGATAACATATAAAAATGGATAACGAAAAAGAGAAGAATGAAAAATATTTAAGTGCGCTTAAAGAATACATTCTAAAAGCAGAAAATAGAGTTAAATACTCAATCGAAAGATTTGACATTTTAATTATTACACTTTCAAGTGGAGGATTAGCTTTAGGTATTAGTTTATACTCTAACTTCAAAGAAGCTGATAAACACTTGGTTGGTTTATCTTGGATGTTTTTTTCAACTGCATTAATAATTAACTTAATCTCGCAAATTTCTGGATATTTTGCTAATAAACTTGATATAAAATGTGTGAATAACATAATCGATGAAATTGAGGAGCGTGAAATTACTGGAAATAAGTTTCTTATAGAAAGAGCACATAAAATCTGTAACGAAGGAACGGATATATTAAATTTTCTATCGTTTATCTGTTTAGTAATAGGAATAATTCAAACTATAATATTTGTTTACTGTAATATATAAGATAATGAGCGACGACGAAAAAAGAAGGAGAGAATCCGAAGTAAGAAAGCAACAAGCAGACATTAGACGTCACGAAGAAGAGAAAAGACGTCAACAGCAAGAAAATGACAGAATTAAAAGTGGAATTGGTTCTGGTGATAGACCGAAAAGATAGAAGCCACTACTGCTAATAACTGAGGCTTCACCGTTGGCTTTTCAAGCCCAAGGAACCTTTGGTGTTACCTATAAATTTTACAAACGACCTAAATGAAACAGAAAGTAGATTGTTATTTTTGTGGCGAGCCAGCAACAACGAAAGACCATATTCCCTCTAAAAACTTGTTGGAAAAACCGTATCCGAAAAATCTCTTAACAATAGACGCCTGTAGTAAATGTAATAACTCATTTTCTTTAGACGAAGAGTATTTCCTAAATGTTTTGACTACTTTATCTGAAAGTCCTAACTTAAAAGCTAGAACTGAATCAGGCGGAAGCATATATAAATCAAGAATTCGTTCGTTAAAATTATTTGAAAGGTTATTAAACTCAATTAGACAATATGACGACGGAAGAACGTATTTTAGACCAGAAACAGAACGACTTGAAAAAGTAATCGAAAAAAACGCATTTGGATTGTACTATCACAAATATAATAAAATTCCATCTTTGAGTTCTTTCAAATGTGTTGGTTTTTATCCTTTTAACGTAGAAGAAACACGACCCGAAGAAATTATTTTACTAACTTACACTGAAAAATTTTTACCGAAAAAGTGGACGCATATTCAAAAAGATGTTTTTTCTTATATTGTGGTTCGTGATTGGAGACGAAATAATCAATTAACTATAATTTTTCATATACATAATACTGTTTGGTGTGTTATTAAAATACCTTTTCCGACCTCAGATAAGTGGAACAAAAGAAACATTGAAGGACAATATCAACTATTCAAAAAAAACTACAGGTAACAACTAAGGCTCCTATGTAAAGCAGACTTAGTTATTAACAACCTTGCGACCTGAGCGATATGTCGATTTTTTTCGAGTATAAAATGCTCCTCCAATGACTTGTTGGAAAAGTTGGAAATAACTTTTTGTCTGCCGCAGGCTTAGGACAGAAAAAGTTATTCTAACTTTTTCAATAATGTCACGAATCATTTTCAAACTCTTTTATTTCATTTTCTTGAATTTAAATTCTTAAATCTCAGGCTCCTATTTGTGGTCTAAATAAATAGCCACCAGCATCCATTTGGTTGTAAGAATAAAAAATAGCTGCCTGCTTCGTATATAGCCCACGCTATGGTGGCTACCGCCTTAGCTTTGCAGTCTATTTTCTTGTATTATGTTGAGAATTTTAAGAAAGTTTTTTCTAATTTTTGTTACTCTAGTTTTATGGTATCTACATTTCTAAAATCAAATTTTTATTAATTTGATAAGGTTTTTGTGTTTTAATAACTGAAAGTATTCGTCGAGTCATTTTATGAGCTACTTTTACAATAATATTTTTTACGTTTTTGCCTTGATGTTTTCTAAAATATTCTTGCATTTCGGGATCTTTTCGTACGGCGATCCAAGCCGCCTCAATGAGATAGCTTCGCAATTGACTTCTACTTCGAGGGGTAATTCCTAAACATTTTTCGCTCCCACCACTGTTGTGCATCCCAGGTACAATCCCTATAAAACTAGCAAATTGTCCTTCGGTATTAAAGCGTCTCAAATCGCCACATTCGGCTATGATGACACAAGCTAAAAAACCTCCTATACCTGGAATACTTTTCAATAAATTGTAATCTTCTTTATGCTCTTTACGGCAATAAGCTCTCATTTGAGTTGCAATGGCTAAATATTCGGATTTAATAAATTTGAACATTCTAATTTTTCCTTGTAAAGCTAAATCTCCACAGACATTACTAAATTTCAAATTTTCTAACCATTCTATAAATGCAATAGGCCAATTCGGATTGTCATATTCTTGGGGGATTTCTATTCCGTGAAATAACAGTAAGCTTTTAATCTGCAATTTAGTTGTCTTAAACTTTTTAGTAACTTGGGTTCGATGACGTGCCAGACTAGTGAACTGATCTTCGGTTTCAGTAGGAATATTGATTCCTTTCAAAGTGCCAGACTTTAATTGCTTGGATAAGTTTTTGGCATCCAAATTGTCTGTTTTTTGATAGCGTTCCTTATCTCCAATTTTTACGTCAGCGGGATTTATAACTAAGACATTCCAAGCTAAATTCAAGAAATATCTCGCTACAGAAAATCCGCAGCAACCTGCTTCATAAACTAGAAACACCTCATAACTTGGAAAATTCTTGTTGATATATTCCTCTAAATCAGAAGATTTTGAAGGCATAGAATATGTTTTATGAAAAAACAAATCGGTCTGGATTGAAACTGTCCACGTCTTCTTGTGTATATCTAAACCAATATATACTTTTGGACTAGTAGTAATTTGAGTACTCATATCATTAAAGTATTAGCAGAGAGTTTTGAACCGTACTGCAGTTAGTATTAATTTTGACATTAAATTTACTGCTTTTACATGGATGCTTCGTTGGGCTTGAAAAGCCAACAATGAAGCCTTTGTTGAACGGAACCGGTTGTGATTCCATCCCTATGGAGTTATCGTAAAAGAGTTATGAGGATATTGAGAGGATTAATAGTCCTCTTTTTTTATGGCAGGATGTATAACAGGGATTATTCATTCTACAAATAGGCTATATTTACTTCAAAATTAAGTTTAAATAAGAACTCGGAAGGATTTTTAGAACGAACTGACATAATGTGCAATTCTGAAAACATTCAGAACTGAGAAATATAAAAAGAAAAATAATTAATTATCAAATAACAAAAGTATGTCAGGATGTACAGCACCAGTTAATGGTCACAGAACAGCAAGCGCAGCAGCGAATTGTCCAGCTTGCAGACATAAATCTCGTGGTTATTCGAGATCGTATTCCTACTATGAACCAACACCTACACCTAATTTTTTTGGAGGCTCGTCCAGAGGTTCATCTGGAAAAAGTAGCAATTATAATGTGAATAAGGGAAGAACTAACAAACCAAGTTGGTCAAATTTTGGTTCTTCAATATATTATACACCTGCCGAAATTAAAACTCTTACACCTGCAAGAAAAATTGTTGAGGAAAGAACAAAAAAACCTGATTTAAGAGATATATTTCTGTGCCACGCTTGGGATGACAGAAAAAATAGTGCGAAGGAGTTATACGATTTACTTATCTCTAAGAGTGTTTCAGTTTGGTTTAGCGAAAAGGATGTACCGTTAGGAACTTCCCTTTTGCGCGAAATTGATAAAGGTCTTGCAAAATCTAAAATAGGCATCGTACTAGTAACACCTAATTTTTTAGAAAGAATAGAAAAAGCAGGAATTGCGGATAAAGAACTTTCCGCTTTACTTGCGACAGACCAACTCATTCCCATCGTTCACGGTACGACTTACGAAGAACTGAGAGATGTCAGTCCATTATTAGCTTCAAGAAGTGGCTTAGATAGTTCAGAAGAAACTATGGAACTTATTTCAGATAAACTTGTGGAATTAGTTGCGGTCGAATTAGTAAGTTAGATAAAGTGGGCCGGAAAGAACTACACATAACAACAAAGGCTTCATTGGGCTTGAAAAGCCAACAATGAAGTCTTTGTTGAACAGCCTGTCCCGATAATTATCGGGAGAACCGGTTGAGATTCCATCGCTATGGAGTTATCGTAAAAGAGTTATGAGGATATCGAGAAGATTAGTAGTCCTCTTTTTTATGAATTAATACGATTGCCGGTACTTTGGTTTCTCTTGGCAATCGTTATATTGTAAGTAAGTTTCCCATTTTACAACAATATTGAGATACTATTAATATTATATGTAATTTGCAGATAATCAATTCCTTTACAAAGTTATCAAAAGATTACAATACGCATCTTTGGGAATAATTATTTTTTTTAATATAATATGTGGCCATTAATTATAGGACTTGGTGTTGTTTCAATTTTATCAAAATCATTTGAAAATAGTTCTAAACCAACTAAAAAGAAGATAAAGAATAAAAAGAGAATATTTATAAGCTTTTCTATTGAGGATGAGGAGTATCGAGATTTCTTAGTCCTTCAATCAAGAAAGCCAAATTCTCCATTTACATTTATAGATATGTCAGTCAAAAATCCATGGTCTGAAAATGTCTGGAAAAATAAATGTAGAAGTAAAATTAGAAAATGTGACGGGATGATAGTTCTTATAAGCAAGAATACTTGGCATTCAAGTGGTACAAGATGGGAAATAAAATGTGCTAAAGAAGAAAGAGTACAAGTTACCGGAATGCAAATTAAAAAAAATAATCATGGTGCAAAATTACCAGAACTTGGCAATTCTGAAGTGATCTCTTGGACTTGGTCAAATCTTAAATCAGTAATAAATAAATTCTAAAGTAATAATATGAAAACAATTTTTATAGCTTTTGCAATTGAAGATGTTAGGCAAAGAGATTTTTTAAAGGGGCAATCTCTTTTAACTAATTCGCCTTTTGAATATATTGATATGTCAGTAAAAGAAGCATATGATAGTGACTGGAAAGCAAAAGTTAAGACTAGAATAAAACGATCAAATGGAATTATAGTTTTAGTAAGTAAAAATTCTATGAACTCGACTGGTCAAAAATGGGAAGTTCAATGTGCAAAAGAAGAAGGTAAATCAATACTATCGATTTGGGCTTATACTAACGATAGAACTGAAATAGCTGGATTATATCCTAAACTTTGGACATGGGATAATGTTAAAAACTTCATTAACTCTCAATAATATGAATATAGCCTTAATAGTTGGAATAAATCATTATCCATATGGTGGAGATTTATATGGATGTGTAAATGACGCCTACAACGTCAAAAATATTTTAGAAAGAAACTCAGATGGTTCAGTTAATTTTGACTGTAAATTACTTACGGCGTCGTCTTCTCGAGAAGCTTTAGAAAGAGGTGAATTAAAAGATGCAATTCAACAACTATTTTCTACAAAAGCAGAAATTGCATTATTCTATTTTGCTGGACATGGACATATTGAATCAACTGGAGGTTATTTGTTAGCAAGTGACGCTAGACGTGGTGATGAAGGAGTATCCTTAAATGATGTTTTGGTTTTTGCAAATGAATCGCCTGCAACGAATAAGATTATTATTTTGGATAGTTGTCATTCAGGAATTGCAGGAAATCCACCAAACATCAAAGACAGTGCTTTAATCGCAGAAGGGATAACCATCTTAACCGCTTCAACTTCTGACCAATATGCATCTGAAGAAGATGGTAGCGGTGTTTTTACTTGTTTATTAGTAGATGCATTAAGTGGTAGCGCTTCAAATATTATTGGTGAGATTACACCCGGCAGTGTTTATGCTCATATTGACCAATCTTTAGGAGCTTGGGAACAAAGACCGATTTTTAAAACAAACGTTAGAAATTTTGTGTCATTAAGAAAAGTAGATTCATTAATACCTCTTGAAGACCTCCAAAGAATAAATCATTTCTTTCCTAAACCAGGATTTGAATTTCCGTTAGATCCAACTTATGAACCAGAAATGAAAGGAAGAGATGAAGGAATGCCACTTCCCGATGATGAAAATACAAGAGTATTTGCGATTCTCCAAAAATACAACAGACTGAATCTATTAAAACCAGTCGATGCTCCTCATATGTGGCATGCAGCAATGCAAAACAAAAGTTGCAAATTGACAGCATTAGGAGAGCATTACAGAAGACTAGCAGAGCGAAATCGTATTTAACTAAAGTAGATAAATTATGTCGTTTTATACAATCAACGATTTGAATCAAGTTGCATCTACTCGTACATTTTCCCAAAAAGAAAGAATTATTAATGAGGCAAAAGAATATACGGTGTTTGATATCTTTCTCTCTCATTGTTTTTTAGACAGAGAAGTTGTCAAAGCTTTGTTTTTGGATTTAACCTCAATGGGTTTTAAAGTATATGTTGATTGGATTATTGATCCACATTTAGACCGAGCTAATGTTACAAAACAATCTGCAGAGTTAATTCGTAACAGAATGAAAAGTAGTAAAAGTTTACTACTAGCAATTTCTGCAAATGCTACAACTAGTAAATGGATCCCTTGGGAATTAGGTTTTATAGATGGGAATACTACAAAATGTGCAATTATTCCAGTTTTTGATTCTAGTTATAATTTACCTGAATCTTATTTAGGCTATGAATATTTAAAACTTTATCCATATGTAAAAAAAAGAAATAATAAATCTGGAGAATCTAAACTTTGGGTTGCTGAAAACCCTACGACATATGTCGTATTAGATGATTTTTTAAAAAATATAAGACCTTATACGAGAGGAATTAGAATATAGTTTAAAAAAAACACAGCAGGTAACAACCAAGGCTTCGTTGGGCTGGAAAAGCCAATAATGAAGACTTTGTTAAACTGCCTGTCCCGATTTTTATCGAGAGAACTAGTTGTGATTCCATCCCTCTGGAGTTGTCGTAAAAGATTTAGAAGGATTTCAAGAGGATTAGTAGTCCTCTTTTTGATGAAGTAAAATGACCAGGAATTTTTAGAGTGTTATTAAGGAATCGAAAAATCATTTAAGAAATACGGCTTTGTTTCATTCATTTACGTTAAATTTTAAAAATTTTTACGAACTTGAAATATTTGAAATAAACGTTAATTGGTTTTTTAAATCAAAGATTTTTATTCCATAAATGAGCTATATTTACTTTAAAATTAAGTTTGAATAGGAACTTGGAAGCTTTGCTATACGAATTGACGTTGTTAGCAATTTTTGAGCAGTAGTATATGAACCGTGTAATTGCGTTTTAGTCTAAATTTTATTTAATTTTATAAGAAAATGCCAACTCCGAAAAAGAATACAGAAAAGATGACTGAAAGCTTTAGACAAGCAGGTTCTTCTAATTCAGGAAGAGTTCATGTTGTGCCAAGTAAAGATGGATGGGCAGTTAAAAAAGAAGGTGCCGTTCGAGCAAGTGTCGTTGCGCCTACAAAAGCTAGCGCGATTAAAGCTGCAAATAGAATTAAGTCGGTTGAACGAATTGTTGTGCATAAGAAAGATGGAACAATTGAATCAAATAGCAAGAAGAAATGATGAATGACAATTATGTTTTTATAAATTGTCCTTTTGACAATCTCTACTATCCTCTTTTAAAGCCTCTCCTATTTACACTTCTTTATCTTGATTTAACTCCTCAAATTTCAGAAACTACAGATTCGGGTCAGACGCGAATTGACCATATTTTGCAACTAATGTCCACATCAAAATATTCAATTCATGATCTTTCAAGAGTAGAAAGAATTAAGCGAAAAGAGTACCCAAGATTTAATATGCCTTTTGAATGCGGAATCGATTTTGGGTTGAAAATGTCAAATACACAAGTTTTCGGGCAAAAAAAGTTTTTAATTTTAGAAAAAGAGCCTTATCGTTACAAAAGCATTATCTCTGATATAGCGGGCAACGATATAAAAGCGCATCGAGATGAACCCGAGTTGGTAATTAAATCTGTTCGTGACTGGTTTAAACTTTTATTGCCAGACGTACCTTGGTATAAAACAGTTTGGTTGGCTTATGCAGAATTTGAAACTGATTTTGAGCAAATTTTAGTAGCGCACGACCTAGATCCAAAAGATATAGGATCATTAACTTTTAGTGATATTATAGAAAATATGACCGCTTGGATAGTTAGTTATAAAACTAAATAATCAAACCTGCTCATAACAATCAAGCATTGTGGGGCTTGAAAAGCCAACAAAGCTTTGGTTGAACGGAACTGGTTATGAATCGATCCGTATAAAAGGTTTAGAAGATATCAAGAGAATTAAGTAGTCCTCTTTTTTATGGAGTAAAATAATAGAGAGTTTTTTAGTGTTTTCCTTCACTTTGGAGCATACATACTCTTACCCATACCAAATTAACTTTGTTGGGTTACCGTTTTTTGTCTACTGCCAAGATATCAAGGAGGCGGACTGCGCTTGTCAAAAATCAGAATGGTATGCAAGTTTCCAACAAATATGAAACCTATCCTCGGCGCCAAGCCATTGTCGAGCATCCGTACGGCGTGATTAAACGGCAATGGAACTTTTACTACATTATGACTAAAAAATCTATAAAACGCGTCAGTGCTGATGTCGGATTGATTTTTACAGCTTACAACCTCAAACGCATATTCAATCTCATTGACATAAATATGTTGAAAAAGTACCTAAAAAGTACGGCTTTGTTTTATTGGCATCATTCGGTCAATTTTAAAGCTTTTTACCACCTCCTAAAATTTGAAACAAATGCTTATTGGTTTTTTACAACAGCGATTTATTATTCGGTAAATAGGCTATATTTACTTTAAAATTAATTTTAAATAGGAACTCGGAAGGGTTTTTAGACGAACTGCGGTTGTATGCGATTATTAACACACGAATAATTATGGACAATAATATTGATATATCTTCTCCTATAATCGAAAAGGGCATTGATGCTGCTAAGAGTTTTGTCGGAAAACTAATTGGACCAGCGATAGAGGAAACAGGATTACTAATCTCGGACAATATAAAATCTTTTCGGTTTAAAAACCAATTGAGGATATTAAAAGAAGCCGAAGAGGCTGTAAGGAAATATAATATTGATACCAAGAAAATTTCTTTTAAAACGCTCTTACCTTTAATTGAGTATTCATCATTAGAGGAAGAAGAAAGTTTACAAGAAATGTGGACAAATCTTCTCGTTAATTATATTGATTCCAAGAAAAAGTATGAATCTAGTATTTATCCATTCATTTTAAATCAGTTAACAGCTCTAGAAGCGAAAGATTTAGAGAAATTCGTGGGTTTAAAATCGTTAAGTGCTGGAGCATTAAATATAGATGATACCGGACTATCAAATCTAATCCGTCTTGGGTTGATCACAAAGCTCCTACCAAATTTAAAAACGGAATCAAAACCAAATTTTAAAAGAAGAAATGAAATAATTGTATCTTACAGTAAACGAAACCATTATTATCAAATTACACAACTTGGAGAAGAATTTTTAAAAGCTTGTAGTCGGGAATAAGAAAACGAAATACAACTGCAAGCTAGCGCAAACGCATATAAGAGAATAAAGATTTGCCAACAGCAGAGGATTCGTTGGGCTTGAAAAGCCAACAATGAAGCCTTTTTTGAACAGCCTGTGCCGATTTTTATCGGAAGAACAGTTTGTGATTCCATCCGTATAAGTTGTACCAAATTTTAAAAAAATTACAAAAAAATATCGAATCTCTTTTTTGTATTTCGCTATTAATAGCAGCAGGGATTTCCAATATTTGTGAACCTTAAAGTCGACTAAAGTAATTATAATTTTCTGAGGTGCATTATGTAAGCAATTTTTATGCGATCTTAACTATTAATTAAAATTAAATTACTAATTTTGAGAGTATTAACCAACAAACCATCGTAATTATGAGTATTAAACCAGGACCAAAGAAAATTGCGGAATCCACTGGAAAGCCAGACAGACGTCAGAGAGATAATAAAGAAACTCCAAAAAATGATCCTTCGCTTAAATCGCATAAGCATAAAAAAGGCGATTAGAGAAGTTGGTTTATATTAGACACATCAGTACTCTATCTACTTTATAGTTGCTATTTTTTAATTTATCCCTACAATTATATAAATTTGTAAGGAATCGTGTAAAGCAATTAAATAATTAGTATATTTACTATCTGCATCGCAGATATAACACAATTTTTTATCACTTTAAAGCCAGTTTTTTTAAATTGGCTTTTTGCTTTGCTAATATGCTGAAATGAAAATGTTATCTCTAAAATAGCACAATATCACAGCTCCTAAATTTATAAATTAGGAATAATTTCATCAACAATATATTTCTCCGCTTTCTCTTTGGTCAATGCTTTTTTGTTGCTATTATTTCGCAGTAAAAGGATACTTGAAGTGTTACTGTAGATGTATTCAAATTTTTCAGGATTGAAAAATCGTTCACAATAAGAAAGATATACTTTATACCATTTTGTATTTGCTACGGTATTATCTGGATTAATATTATTAGCATTTAAATCGGGATTGCTCTCAGACAACTTCGGTGCGCCTAAAAAGCCAAATGATGCTAGGGTATCTCTATGTAAAACCTCACTTATTGCAATTTGAGTAATAGTATTCAAGACTTTTAGAAAATTCCCACTTCCAGTAGGAAACCCTTTGCGTTGTTTAAATTCCTGAGAATAGCACAAGCTATATCGATTGGGAGATAGTCTATGTTTCTTTAAATAAAATTTGATTGCATATACGTGAAAATCATAATATATAACTTCTACAAGATAGAAGTCATTGTAGTCATTTTTGAACCGGTAAATTTCTTTAAATTCATCATTAATTTTACCACCGGATACTCGGATATATGAGTAGTGATTTAATGACATCAATTAGAAAAGACTAAAGAGCTAAATATTGATAAGCCTTAGACCTACTATTATTTATTTCGTCAGCAGAGAGGACTTTAAATTCGTGTTTAAATGAAACAGCTGTAGTAACAACTTTAGTTGCTGATTTAAGTACAGTAATTTTTTTAACTGCATTAATTTTAGAAGTAAGCTTCGTTTTCATTGTGGATAGGTTTACTGTTTGTATTAATTAAATACTAACCTGTTTGTTTCAAAATTTGAAACAAATGTATGTAACTAGTTGCAATTTTGCATCTTAATTGAATTATTTTAACATACAGCGGCTAATATAAATTAGCTACTATGGGAGAAGATACTCTTTATTTTCTGTATAAACAAGTAGAGCCACTACTACTACTACTAACCAGTCAATTATAATATCTTCAATGATATCAAGGAGCCTACATTGAGTTTGTAATTTAAAATCTTGTCGATTTGCGAAAGGATTTTAGGGGATTTGATGGCATTTAGCTCTATCTACCTTAGATTTACACAAAATAAAGGTTATTCCATAATATGGAATTTAAATGAATTAAAAAAATAATGACAAGCACAGCACAAAGAGCAGAATTACAAGCTAAAATATGGAAAATAGCGAATGAAGTAAGGGGTTCAGTGGATGGATGGGATTTCAAACACTTTGTTTTAGGGACACTTTTTTATCGGTTTATAAGTGAAAATTTTACGAAATATATTGAAGGTGGCGATGATAGTGTCAATTATGCAAATTATCCAGATAGTGATATTACATCTGAAATAATAAATGACGCTGTAAGAACTAAAGGGTATTTTATTTATCCTAGCCAACTTTTTGTAAATATTGCTAGAACTGCTAAAACTAATGCAAATCTCAATACTGATTTAAAAAGCATTTTTACAGCAATTGAAAGTTCTGCAAATGGGTATCCTTCAGAAGAAGATATAAAAGGACTATTTGCCGATTTTGATACTACTAGTTCGCGATTAGGTAATACTGTTGAAAGTAAAAATAGCCGTTTGACCTCAGTTTTGGAAGGAGTTAGAGAATTAAATTTTGGTAATTTTGAAGACAGTGAAATAGAACTTTTTGGCGATGCCTACGAATTTCTTATCGGAAATTATGCAGCAAATGCTGGCAAGTCGGGAGGTGAGTTTTTTACACCTGTGCACGTGTCAAAACTAATTGCACAACTGGCAATGCACAAACAAGAAAAAGTAAACAAAATTTATGATCCTGCTGCGGGTTCAGGTTCTTTATTGCTTCAAGCAAAAAAGCACTTCGATGCTCATATTATTGAAGAAGGATTTTTTGGTCAAGAAATAAACCATACTACATATAACTTGGCTCGTATGAATATGTTCTTGCATAACGTCAACTACGACAAGTTTAATATTGCTTTAGGAGATACGCTTCATCATCCTCACTTTATTGATGATAAGCCGTTTGATGCCATTGTATCTAATCCGCCTTATTCTGTAAAATGGATAGGAGATGATGACCCAACCCTTATAAATGATGACCGTTTTGCTCCTGCTGGAGTATTAGCTCCTAAATCTAAAGCAGATTTTGCTTTTGTATTGCATGCATTAAGTTATCTTTCCAGTAAAGGAAGAGCAGCCTTAGTGTGTTTTCCTGGCATTTTTTACCGTGGTGGTGCCGAACAAAAAATTAGAAAATACTTAGTTGAAAATAACTTTGTAGAGACCATAATCTCTGTTGCACCCAATTTATTTTACGGAACTTCTATAGCGGTAACAATTCTGGTACTTTCAAAACATAAAACAGATAATACAACACAGTTTATTGATGCAAGTGGTGAAGATTTCTTTAAGAAGGTAACCAATAACAATATGATGACCGATGCACATATTGAAAAAATAATGGAGTTATTTGATAGCAAAGAAGATTTAGAATATGTAGCCATTTCAATTGACAATACTAAAATCGCTGAAAACGATTATAACCTATCGGTGAGCTCTTATGTGGAAGCGAAAGACAATCGAGATAAAATTAACATCGTTGAATTGAACAAAGAAGTTAAAAATACAGTGGAAAAAATAGATAAACTTCGTGCTGATATTGATGCCATTATAAACGAGATTGAAGCATGAGTTATTTAGCTAAATTATTAGGAGGTGTTACTTTAGAATGGAAACCCTTGGGTGAAGTTATTAAACTTGAAAAAGGAAGACAACTTAACAAAGAATTACTTTCTCAAAACGGTCTTTATCCAGCTTATAATGGTGGAATTTCCTTTTCAGGTTATACTGATACTTATAATTATAATGAAGATACTATTATAATTAGTCAAGGTGGTGCCTCAGCTGGTTTTGTTAATTTCGTACCTGTCAAATTTTATGCAAATGCTCATTGTTATGTTGTTCTACCTAACATCAAAAAAGTTGAAAATAGATTTATTTACCACTTTTTAAAGTTAAATCAAGAAAGATTGATGACTAAACAACATGGTGCAGGTATACCAGCTTTAAGAACGAGTGAAATTTTAGATATCCCAATTCTCATTCCTTGTCCAGAAAACCCAAAAAAATCACTAGAAATACAACAAAAAATAGTTGAAATTCTCGATTCTTTCACGGAGCTTACAGCGGAGCTTACAGCGGAGCTTACAGCGGAGCTTACAGCACGAAAAATGCAATATAGTTATTTTCGAGAGAAATTGTACTACTTAGATGGAAAGGGAGTACTACATATACCAATGGGTGATGAAAATATTGGTAAATTTATTCGTGGTGGTGGTTTGCAGAAAAAAGACTTTACTGAAACAGGAATTGGTTGTATTCACTATGGTCAAATCTATACTTACTACGGGACGTATACCAATAAAACTAAAACATTTGTCTCAAAAGAATTTGCTAAGAAAGCAAGAATGGCAAAATATGGAGATTTGGTCATAGCAACAACAAGTGAAACAGATGAAGATGTATGTAAAGCAGTTGCTTGGCTGGGTGATGAAGAAATAGCAGTAAGTAGCGATGCTTGTTTTTATAGACATAATTTGAATCCAAAATACGTTGCTTATTTTTTTCAAACAGAACAATTCCAAAAACAAAAAAGGAAATTTATAACTGGAACAAAAGTAAGACGAGTAAATGCAGATGATTTAGCTAAAATTAAGATTCCTGTACCATCAAAAAAAGAACAAGAACGCATCGTTTCTATCCTTGACAAATTCGATATTCTAACTACTTCCATAAGCGAAGGTTTGCCAAAAGAAATTGAATTAAGAAAAAAACAGTACGAGTATTATAGAGATTTGTTACTAACATTTCCAAAAGATAATTTAGAAGAATAATATGGCACAATCATTAACAGAAATAGCACAATCGCTAAAAGATGCCAATAAAAAGGTGCAATTGATTTATGCATTTAATGGTACTGGTAAAACTCGTCTATCACGTGAGTTTAGACTTTTAGTTGCTCCTAAAGATGTTGAAAGGGAGGATGAATTAGAAGAGGAATCAGGAATTAAAGTGCTTTACTATAATGCTTTCACAGAAGATTTATTTTACTGGGATAATGAAAGGATTAGATAATAATATCGTAACAAATTTTCAGCATTTTACCACCAAATCCATTACACCCGTTTTTAATGAACAGTATAAAGCTAAAGATGAAAATGGGAATGATGTTGTAATAAAAGCATATTCGGAAGTAACTTTCTCATTAACAAGTGGTGACGAACGAAGTGAAAATAATATTAAAATTTCTAAAGGAGAAGAAAGCAATTTTATTTGGTGTGTTTATTATAGTTTAATAGAACAAGTAGTTGAACTTTTAAATATCTCTGAACCTGATGATAGAGCAACTGATATATTTAATAATATAGAATATGTATTTATTGATGACCCAATAAGTTCACTCGATGAAAATCATTTAATAGAATTAGCAGTAAACTTAGCAGAATTGATAAAAAAATCAAATGGAATTAAATTTATAATATCAACACACAACCCACTTTTTTATAATGTTTTGTATAATGAGCTTGGTTTAGGCAAGAAAAAAGGTGCTTTTATGCTTAGTAAAAATGAAGATGGTACTTTCGAGTTAGATGATAAATACGGAGATTCAAATAAAAGTTTTTCTTACCATTTATATCTAAGAGATGTACTTAAGCATGCAATCGAAAACAATGAAGTTTCAAAATTTCATTTTATATTACTACGCAATCTCTATGAAAAAACGGCTAATTTTCTTGGTCATGAAAAATGGTCTGATTTATTACCAAATGATAATAGACAAGGTTATGTAAGTCGTATTATGAATTTTTATAGTCATAGCACTTTATCAAATGAAGAGGTTAGAGATCCAACACCTCCTGAAAAGGAAATGGTTAATTTATTATTTAAACATTTAATAGACAATTCTAAATATTTGACGGAAGAAATAGTAGCTGCAGTACCAGAAGTAGCAGAAATCGCAACAACAGAAACTGAAGTATGACACATTATAATACCATAGCAGAATTAAACAATTTTATTGTTTTAGATAAATACACCAAATATTCAGAATGGAATGACCCATCGACCGTTTATCAAACGGAAGTCGCTCTTGAGAAAGAATTTATTCAGGATTTAATCAATCAAGGTTATGAAAATCCCAATATAAATTCAATGGAAGCTATGTTGGCTAATGTAAGAGTACAATTGCAAGAGCTGAACTGTATGGAGTTTTCAAATAGTGAATGGGATCGTTTTGTGGAAGAATATTTGGATAAACCAAGTGACAACCTTGTTGAAAAAACAAGAAAGATTCACGAGAATTTTATCTACGATTTTGTTTTTGATGATGGACATATCCAAAATATATATTTGGTCGACAAAAAAAATATTACCCGTAATAAAGTGCAGGTAATTAAACAATTTGAACAAAAAGGAACGCACGCTAATCGTTACGATGTTTCTATTTTAGTAAACGGTCTGCCTTTAGTTCAAATTGAACTAAAGAAACGTGGAGTAGCCATTCGTGAAGCATTCAACCAAGTGCATCGCTATACAAAAGAGAGTCTTAATAGTACAAATTCTCTTTTCAAGTACTTGCAGATTTTTGTTATCACAAATGGTACAGACAGCCGCTATTTCGCAAACACGGTGGAGCGCAGTAAAAACAGTTTTGATTTTACTATGAACTGGGCAAGAGCTGATAATACGTTAATCAAGGACCTTAAAGATTTTACAACTACCTTCTTTGAGAAAAATACGTTATTAAATGTATTGCTTACCTATTCAGTCTTTGATACTAGTGACACCTTGCTTATAATGAGACCGTATCAAATTGCAGCAACAGAAAGAATGTTATGGAAAATTGCAAGTTCTTATCAAACTAAAATTTGGTCTAAAACTGAAAGTGGTGGTTATATTTGGCATACTACTGGATCTGGTAAAACATTGACGAGTTTTAAAGCGGCACGCTTAGCAACGCAATTAGATTTTATCGATAAAGTCTTCTTTGTAGTAGACCGTAAAGATTTGGATTTTCAAACTATGAAAGAGTATCAACGATTCTCTCCTGATAGTGTTAACGGTTCTGATAGCACGGCTGGTTTAAAGAGAAATATTGAAAAAGACGATAACAAGATTATTGTTACAACCATTCAGAAGCTAAACCACTTAATGAAAAGCGAAAGTGATTTAACCATTTATCAAAAACAAGTGGTTTTTATTTTTGATGAAGCGCATCGCTCCCAGTTTGGAGAAGCACAAAAAAACCTGAATAAAAAGTTTAAAAAATTCTATCAATTTGGTTTTACTGGAACACCAATATTTCCTGAAAATGCTTTAAGTGCAGAAACTACCGCAAGCGTGTTTGGTCGAGAATTGCATTCTTATGTAATCACGGATGCCATTAGAGATGAAAAGGTTTTAAAATTCAAAGTAGATTACAACGCAGTTCGTCCTAAGTTTAAAGGTATTGAAACAGAACAGGATGAGAAAAAATTAAGTGCAGCTGAAAACAAGAAAGCCTTTTTACATCCTGTTCGTATTAAAGAAATTTCTCAATACATTCTAAATAATTTTAGAATAAAAACACATAGAAATCAAGGAGGAAATAAAGGTTTCAATGCGATGCTTGCCGTTAGTAGTGTTGATGCAGCTAAATGTTATTATGAGGAGTTATGCCAGTTACAAAAAGATAGTGACAAGCCCTTAAATATTGCAACAATATTTTCTTATGCGGCCAATGAAGAACAAGGTGCCGTAGGTGAAATAGTAGATGAAAGTTTTGAACCATTGGCGATGGATAGCAGTGCCAAGGAATTTTTAAAGAAAGCGATTGATGACTATAACTCTATGTTCAAAACTAGTTTTGGAGTTGAAAGTAAAGAGTTCCAAAATTACTATCGTGACCTTGCAAAACGTGTAAAGAGTAAAGAAGTTGATTTAATCATTGTAGTGGGTATGTTTCTTACTGGTTTTGATGCACCTACATTGAATACTTTATTTGTAGATAAAAATCTGCGTTATCATGGTTTAATACAAGCATTTTCTCGTACCAACCGCATATATGATGCTACAAAAACTTTTGGAAACATTATTACATTCAGAGATTTAGAAAAAGCTACTGTGGATGCAATAACATTATTTGGAGACAAAAACACTAAGAATGTAGTACTCGAAAAGAGCTATAAAGAATACTTAGAAGGATTTACCGATATAGCAACTGGTCAAGCACGAAGAGGTTTCATTGATGTGGTGAAAGATTTAAATGAAAAATTTCCAAACCCCGATGAAATTATAAAAGAAAAAGATAAAAAAGAATTTTCGAAATTATTTGGTGAATACCTGCGAGTAGAAAACATATTACAGAATTACGATGAGTTCACTCATCTCAAGATACTTCAAACAGTAAATATTGATGATAACGAAGCTCTTGAAGAATTTAAAGAAGCTCACTTTATAACAGACGAGGAATTAACGACACTTAAAGATATAATCTTGTTACCAGAGCGAACGATTCAAGATTATCGTTCTACTTATAATGACATACGTGATTGGCTAAGGCGTGAAAAAAGTGGCAAAGAATCAGAAGAATCAGATATTGATTGGGATGATGTGGTATTTGAAATAGACTTGCTAAAATCTCAAGAAATTAACCTTGACTATATTCTTGAATTGATTTTTGAGCATAATAAAAAGAATAAAGATAAAGCCACCTTGATTGAAGAAATTCGAAGGGTAATTCGTTCAAGTATAGGCAATAGAGCAAAAGAGAGTTTGGTAGTAGATTTCATAAATGAAACAGACCTTGAAACTATTCAAGATAAAGCGAATGTAATTGATTCTTTCTTTAAATATGCACAGGAAAAACAAAAAACAGAAGCTTTGGAATTAATTATAGATGAGAACTTAAATGAACATGAAGCAAAAAGATACATTTCAGCATCATTAAAGCGTGAATTTGCCAATGAAAATGGTACAGAACTTAATACTATTTTACCAAAAATGAGTCCTCTAAATCCTCAATATTTGACAAAAAAGCGAAGTGTTTTTCAAAAAATAGTTGCATTTGTAGAGAAGTTTAAAGGTGTTGGAGGTCAAATATAGAATAAGTATAATTTAAAATAATCCATTTATATAATTTATAACAATTAATTAAATACTAAATACTAATAAATTAGTACTAGTTGGTTAACTTTTTACTAATAAAAATAGAATAATGTTTTAATTGAAAAAATAAAAAAACTGGCAATGGAAAATCCACTACCAGTCCTAAATAAAAATATCGAACTCTAAACTAATCTTCTGACTCATCCGAAGCTTCAAAATTTATATCATTGTAAGCTGCTTCAGTTAAAGTAATATCTGCATTTTTTTCCTCCTCTAACGATTCGTGCAACAAAGCGCCAGCTTCATCTTCGCCAAGTGTTTTTGCGTAAGCACAAAGGGTTCCGTAAGTGGCTATTTCATAATGCTCAATTTTCTGAGATGCAGCGATAATTCCTGCATCACGAACTGCACCAGGTTTAGTTTCTTTTAAAATATCTTCGCCTTCTTTGATAAGTCCATCCATTGCCTCACATTTTTTTGCTACAGCTTTTTCTCCTATCAATTCAAATACTTTTTCTAGTCTTTTAATCTGTTCTTCAGTTTCAGTAAGGTGATTATCAATAGCTTCAACTAGTTTCGAAGTAGTGGCGTTTTTGGACATTTTAGGCAATGCTTTCGTAAGTGCTTTTTCTGCCCAATAAATATCTTTTAGAGCATCTACAAAAAACTCGCGCAAATCTTCTGCTGCACTTTTTTTAGCTTTTACCTCTGTACCACCACTTGATTTTTTAGTACTATCTGATTTTTTGTCTTCATCAGATTTCGTTGCAGTTTTCTTATCGGCTTCTTTATTATCTGTAGATTTCATAGTAAGTATTTTAATTGATTATAAATTTATAGGGATCTTCTCTATTAATTATTTTTGATTATTTCCAGCTTTATCATCTGCATCGCTTCCCTCAACTTTTACAATTTTATTATAAACTCCTAAAAGTAAAAAAGATGATGCCCACTGACCCACGAATAATGCTGATTTATCTCTGCCCATAATTTTCAATGTTGCCGATGCCGCTATTGATCCCACGGCGGCCCATAAAAATAAGTCCGATGGCAATTTTGCCGTTTGTTGCTCAATTTTCTTTGCTACTTTACCTTCAGAGTGTTTATTATTTCCTTTTGACATACTATTATTATTTATAATTAATTGATTTTGTAAAGCTATAAATACAACGTTAGTAAGTTGTTACAGAATTAAACGAAGCTTTTATTAAATTTTGAGTACTTAAATTTTTAGGGCGGCCTGTCGCTACAATTGCGAAAGATAATACTGTCTTATACAAAGAGTAGGTTTCGCAATTCTAGCCACAACCAGGCCATCCGCTGTATCTTTGGTGCAAGAACCATTTGTCTTACAATATAGTTCTCTGTTATTTCGTATTTTAAGACTCTACTGTAGCAACAAAGGATGCCACTTCTGTCCCTGCCGCAAAAGTCATAACTATTAATTTATATTTAAATTTTTTAGCAATTTCTTATTGTATTTTCTTTAATTGTAAAATCTTATAATCACGTAAATTATTATCATAATCTTGCTAATGCATTGTTTTTCAAATCTTGTATTTTTAATGAGTTAGTATTATTAAACTTTAAAAATAAAAATTATGGCACTTAAACCAGGACCTAAAAGGACAGCAACATCTACAGAAAAACCAGATGAGCGGCAACGTGATAATAAGGATACACCAGGTAATACACATTCTTTAAAACCTCCAAAAAAGAAATCATAGTCGAAGCGACAATAAATTTTCTGCGAGTTAGTAACTGTGGCAAATTATTTTAACTTCTAAACCTGATGGTAAAAAGTCTAGTAAAAAATTGTAATTTCTTCCTAAAATTTTATAAATAGCGTTCCTGTCTCATTATTTATTTTTACATCTACAATATTTACCAATTAATTTAATTCCTTATTGATTTATGGAACAATTAGTTCGTAATGAATGAGGATATAGACAAGTTCTAAATTGTACTGATGCTTGTTACAACGAAGGTCACGGGTAGTCAGGTTGTCGAAGTAGCTGTAATGGAGTATGTCCTTTCCACCCGTTCGGGCATATGCATAAATCCTACGTCTCCACCAATTAAGGAGAATCAGTCACACGACAATAATTCAGGCATCGGTCAATTTTTATAAATCTAACTATTCTTGGCAAAACTGTATTCAGATTCTAGCTTCATAACTGTAAATTACTGAAAATTCAAAATGTTTAATGACTACTATACTCAAATTCGCCTTGTGACATTGACATCAATTAAATTCACCATTATTTATATTTTCAACAGTAAAAGAAAAAAGACTCGGCAATGTAAATCCAGATTTACTTTGCCAAGTCTTTAATATAATAATACACTATTTTACGATATCTAATTGTGCTACTTGTAGCCAATTAGGATCTGTGGGAATCGGATATATTTCAGTTGAGACACTAGATAATTTTCGAAAGGTTGACCAAAAATTTCTGACCGGTAATTACACTTACGATATGGAAAAGAAGTACTTAAGTACATAGAACTATGGTATAATAAAATGAGAATGCATTTCCCCGTAATTACCTAACAAGTCAGGAGTTTTATAATTTAAATATTATTAGCAAATACGCGGCTTATTTAATGCTGCCATTTTTGTTTTTTTATCCAAAACGTGAATTACCTTTTTCCTGTTTAAGCGAAGTTTTGGAGCTTTCAACTTTCTTATTTTTAAATAATTCTACCTATCGAAAATATCTCTAAACTGATACAAAAGTCTTTCTATCAACCGAAGATCTTCTGTCACAATATCAGCTGTACCAGACATTTCTTGCTGAAATACTATTTGTTTATGAAATGAAGTTTCAATTCCATTGGGCAGAGAAATATCAATCAATGTATTTCCATCTAAGTCAGGAGTTAATGAGATCGACTTTACTCTACCTTTTATGATACCAAATTCTCTATCAGGAAAATTAGCCAATCGTACATTTACATCTTGATTAACTCGAATCTTACCCGAATTCTGAGCTGGCGCTTTTACTTTTCCAACATAATTTTTATTATCAGTTGGTACAACAATAAATACTTGTTCACCTGCAATAATAGTTTGATTTTCTACCCAAATTTGCATAAATGAAACTTTACCTTCTATCGAAGACCGCAATACGTATGCGAGTTCCCAATCACTAATCGCTTTTTTTAATTGGTTAAAAGATTGTAACACATTTCGGAGTAAATTAATGTTGTCCTTGGACTCACTAATTTTGGTATTTCCTGAATTTCTAATTAAATCATTAATTGACGATTGCATGTGAGATAAATCTAAGCTGATACTTCTTAGATTTTTTTCAGATTGAAGATAATCAATATTCTTGCTCTCCCATTCTTGGGAAGCGATAATCCCTTTTTCATGTAATTTTCTAAATCGCTCAAGTTCTTTTTTTTTAAGCTGCAATTCATTTTGACCTATTTGATATTGTTGTTGCATCAAACTTAATCGCTGATTTAATTGATTTGTTTCGAGATTTTGAGCATCTGTTTCGATCGCGTAGGGTTTTAAATTTCTATGCAAATCATAAGCTATATAATCTTTTTCAAAAATGGTAAAAGCATTTTGAATTTCACCTAGTTGCAAAGAAGACAACTTATCAAATGGAAAGTTAAATTCTGCCTTATTTACTGATACAGCATCCACTGCATTTTTCAGTTGAAATACATCGTGGTAATTAGCAGAATTCTCTATGATAGCCAAGGGTGTTGCGGGTAAAACTTCGAGCCTATCTTCTACTAAAATGCTAGCAATTTTACCATTTGTTCTAGCAACTAATTTTTCTGGAGGATTTTGGGTTGTTACAGTTATAACCGTAGTTATTATATCGGGGTATTTGATAAAATAAGCCATAAAACCTAGCATTATAACAAATGCTAGCAAAATAGTATTACCCCATTTGAAAATCGCCTTCGGGGGATGCGATAAAATATCTCTTACCTCTTCACTATAGATTTGCAATTCTTCTCTATCTTCTTCCATATATATTTCATAATGTCATTAAAATAAATCATTTATTATATTAACTACCTAATTCTAACTGATTTTTTACCAATTCGTAATATTTACCTCTCAGCGCAGTCAATTCAATGTGATTTCCTTGCTCCACAATTTCTCCGTTTTCTAGCACAATTATTGTGTCTGCATTTTTTACAGTACTTAACCTGTGTGCAACAATTACAGCTGTTTTGTTTTTCAAGAATGAGTTTAATTTTTCCATTATTACCTTCTCATTATTTGCATCTAATGAACTAGTTGCTTCATCAAAAAATATAAATTCAGGGTTCTTGTAAACGGCTCTAGCTATCATTAGCCGTTGCTCTTGTCCGCCACTTAATCTAATTCCTGATGACCCTAACTCTGTATTGAGTCGATTTGGAAGTCTATCAATAAATTCTTCTATATTAGAAACATAAGCTGCATTATTAAGTTTTTCTCTATCAATAACTTCATTTTGTTCTGACTCAGAAATATTTCCGGCAATAGTATCATTAAAAATAAATGTTTCTTGTAATACGGCACCGCAACTCATACGCCAAAAATCATTATTAATTGAATTCAAATCAATTGCACCAACATTAATGTTTCCGCTTGTAGGTTCGTAGAATTTAAGCAAAAGTTTTATTAGTGTGGTTTTCCCGCTACCACTCGCACCGACAATAGCAGTAGTTTTACCCTCCTTGATCTCAAAATTCAAGCCCTTTAAGACCATTTGCGAAGATTTGCTGCCATATTGAAAACTTAGATTTCTTATATTAATAGTTTTGCATTCTGGTAGCTCTTTTACTTTATCTAATTTTATATCGTCTTCATCTTCTTTAGAATGCACTTGCCACAAACGTTCCAAACTTATTTTTGCATCTTGCCATAGTTGAATAAAACCAATAAAATTGCTCAATGGCAAGTTTAATTGTCCAACAATGTATTGAATTGAAAGCATCATACCTAAGGTGATATCTCCATTTACTACGGCAGTAGCCGATAGAAAAGTAATAATTATGTTCTTTAATTCGTTAATAAAATTGGAACCTATACTTTGGTATTGTGCCAATTTTAGGCTACTCATCGAAGTTTTAAACAAACTAATTTGCACTTGCTCCCACTTCCACCTGTTTTTTCGCTGTGAGTTATTAATCTTTATCTCGCGCACACCGTTTATAATTTGAACTAGCGAAGATTGACTTTGCGATTGTTCATCAAAACGTTTAAAATCTAATTCGGCTCTTTTCTTTAAAAAAAACAATGTCCAACCTACATAGCAAATTGCGCCGGCTAAGAAAACAAAAAATATAGTTAAATTGTAATATGCCAAAACAAAATTGAAAACTATAAACAAAATTATAGAATACAACATATTGAATGACGAAGATGATACAAAATTTTGAACTCGTGCGTGATCCTGAATTCGTTGCAAATGCTCTCCCGTGTTTCGTGTATCAAAAAAATTAACCGGTAATTTCAGCATTTTAAATAAAAAATCTGAAACCATTTTTATATTAAAGCGTCCAGACACATGAAGTAAAAGCCACTCTCTAAAAATTGAGACTAATGTCTGAGATACAAATAGCACTAATTGTGCTATAAGAATTAAATAAATAAATGGAATGTCTTGATTATTCACCCCTATATCTACAACAGATTGCATTAAAAAAGGCATAGTGAACTGAATGAAAGTACCTACTAGCAGACCAATTAACAATTGATTTATTAATTTTTTGTACGGTCTGAGATACGGCCATAAAAAGCCAAATCCCTTATTCGTAGTTTTGTCTTCATTCAACTGATGGAAGTTAGGGTTAGGTTCTAACAATAAAACAAAACCTGTCTTATCCGAAGTGTTTGTCCAAGCTTCTAAAAAATCTTGATGCGAATAATCTAATAATCCCTGAGCAGGATCTGCGACATAAATTCGGTGTTTTGTAGTTTTGTAAACGACCACAAAGTGTTTTTGCCGCCACGGAACGATAAAAGGTGTTGGAGCTTCAGAAACCAAACTTTCTAAAGCTACGCGCATTCCTAAAGTTCGCATTTCAATGACTTCCGCTGCATCTGCAATTCCTGCCATAGTTACCCCTAAGCGAGTAATTCCCGCCTTATCTCGCAAATATTCTCTAGATAATGTCTTACCATAGGATTTTGCAATCATACGCAGACAAGTCGGGCCGCAATCTCGATAATCTAGCTGTCTATAGAATGGAAATTTATCTTTCTCAAACATTTTAATTATTCGCAGATTGCAGCAAATCTAATTTCATCGCCTCTAATGCTTTGGAATCCAGAAATTGTCTGTTAAAATAAATACTGTTTATATTTTTTAACGCTTGAAGATCTTCTAACGGATTATTATTTAGGATAAGAAAATCAGCGTTTTTATTGACTTCTATGGTCCCATAATCTTCGTTAAAAAACGTTGCAAAATTAACAGTTGTCATTTTTAATATCTCAAAATTACTAAGATTTGCCTTTTGCAATAATTTCATTTCTGATAACATATTAAAACCAGCTATCATATATTTAGAAGAGGCATCTGGGCTTAGGATCATATTTATACCTGCCTCGTTAAGCCTTCTGATAATTAAATACTTTTCATCTAAAGATTTTAACTCGGTAGCTACTTCATCTTTATAAACTACATCGCCGATTTTTTTTCTATATTTGTTAGTTCCTTCTATCCATTCCTCCATTTGAGCTTTGGAAATAAATTCCATACCAGGTAAAGTTCGCAATTCTTCTACCGAATATTGACCAGATCCAATACTATACCACAATAATGTGGGGCAAATAAAAATATTTTCTGATTTTAGCCATTGTATTCTTCTATTTATGGTTTCTACACTTTCCCCCGCTAAACCTCCTAAATGTTCGAAAGAATTATAATTCGATGTAAAAAGTAACTCTTCATCTATTTCATTAAGATTTGGAAATTTTAGATAATGACCGCTAATATTTATATTATATTTTCTGCAAAAGCTATCTAATTCGCTAAAAACTTGCTGATCTTTAATGCTTAAAATTTTTATAAAATCAAAACCATTTTGTTTTGCGCTTTTTACAAAATCATCAATCTGTGGAGTTGTCAAATCATAATTTCTACTAATAGGCGGGGGCGACAAGTAAAGTTTTGGATAAAAACTGTTAACATTGTTATATTTTTTTCTCCAATCTATATGTTTCCAATCTCCACGCATAGAACGCAATTTTGTAACTCCATTTATTAAATTAAGCTGTAAAACTCTTTCAAATTCAGCTTCAGTTTCCGGAAAATGTACGTGTGCGTCCGAGAGTGTTGGCAATATATACTTATTTTTACCATCAATAACCATTACATTTTTGTACTTTTTGTTCGTGTGTTTTTTAATAGACATTATTTTACCAGTCTTGATAACAACATCTTGGTTGTTTAAGACTTTGTTTGTTTTCATCGTAATTACAGAAACATTTGTAATTACAAGATCTGCTGTATTTACAGCCGATCTTTGACCTAATGTAAGAAGTGATTGTAAAGACAAGAATAGAATAAGAAAGTATTTCTGCATAATTAAAAATTGTAGTGGTTATTTGAATCTTTTTCTGTAAAATCTTCATAAGAATTTAATTTACAGAATTCATCATATCGGAAATCTAAATCTTGGTGATTCAAATTAAATTCTTTTTTCAGTACCATATACTTATTTAGTATATTTTCACAGCTCTTTGTTAGTTCGAAATAGAACTGTTTACCTCTTTCAGTATAAACTAAGTCTAAATCTAACAAATCGAGACCTGTTTTAAATCGCGGAATCATATCGGTCATTCTGCCCAATAATTCATGCTTCTTCCGACCCGAAAAAATATTTTTAGAAATCAAAATATCAAAACATATTACTCTTTGCGTAACTGTAAATAATCCATGAAATGCACCATACACATTTCTATAGTCCCAATCTTGCATTGTAAGATCTCTCATTATCGTATTATCTACATTAATTTTAAAATATTCTGCTCTATTATGTAATAAATAATACAAAAAGTTATGTGATCCTTGGTGAATCAGCTCTTCAATGAAATATATTAAATTATATTTACCAACAACATAAAAATAAAGCATTCCCAATGTTTCGATCGAAGTAAAATTTAAAACTTTAGGATTATCATGCAAATATATTTTTTTATTAGAAAAAATAAGTTCTTTGTAATAATTAGGTAAGTGCTCTTTTATAATAATTATCGCTTTTCTTAGGTCATCATAATTGCTTTGCCATGCTGAATTGTGAGATGGTTTTGGATTAATAATATGACCTTTATAAAACTCTACAAAATAATCTTCCAAAATATAGTGGCATTCTTTAATAACTTCGAAATTATCAATGATTAAGAGATCTTCCACCTTTTCACTTAATCTATTAAAATAACCCACCTCTGGAACGTAGGCTATACTATTTTGGTTAAACGAAAATTTAAGCTCTACGCTTGCTTTTTCGTTAAAGTATCCTTGCAATGCTTCCACTAAAATTGCCGGATACATTTCGCTACTATTTTTTTTGTTAAAGTAAGCAAAAAGTAAAGGATTCAAAAAAATATTATCGTCGTCAAAATTTAATTTTTCGAAAATTACAGAATTTTCCTTGTATAGTAATAATTTAATAACATTTATCATTGAGATTTTGTTATCAACTAACTGCTTGTAATTTATTTGCAAATTTGACATTGATCCTGACATATAATTAAAAATGAATCCGTACTTAAATTTAATGGATTAAATACAACTAATCTTCCAATAGTTTGGCAATAATCAAATTCCTCGATCAAAAAAAATAAAATTTCTTTAAAAACTAGAGATGCCAAAATATTAATATTGAAGGAAATAGATGGATGAAATAAATATTGCTCGAATAATCTTTCAAAATTCTCAATTCTATAATGATCTCCAAAATTATCAGCAGCATAATTAGAAAGAGCTTCGCTACATGAGGTTACTTCAGGAACATATAGAGGCCCTATTTTTATAGAATCATATGAGTATGCCATGGAAATGAACGGTATTTTTAGTTCAAAACAAATTTTATTTAAATTTGTTAAAAATAATCCTTTTGGATCACAAGCTTTCACAATAAAATCCGGTTGCACTGTGTTAACAATATGTAACAAATCATTATGTGAAACAAAATTTTCACTTATTATATTAATTTCAATTTCGAAATTTGTGTAAATTTTTCCCTTTAAAGCATCAATCTTCTTAGATCCAATATCGTTACGATCGAATGTCATTACTCTATATAAATCATTTTCCTCTACATTGTCATAATCAACAATAAATAAGTTGTTAAACCCAAACTGTGCTAAAAGATAAATTAAAGTACTTCCGCCCGCTCCTGCACCAAAAATTAATATTCTCTTATTTTTTTTTACATCCAAATTAGTACCTTTATTCTGTAGTAAGTAATCAAGATAAAGTTCACTCCTACTATTGCCATCATAACTGGATATTTCAATAAAATCTTTCTCTAAAAACTCATTATTGGGATACTGGTCAAGTTGCGAGATAGGAATTCCATTTTTTAATATATTTTCGATTAATATATAATTTGTATCATTATAATCCATTTCCAAATATTTATCAAAATTTCCGACAAATCCAATACATAATTTATCTAAAGCTTTATAAATAGAAATATATTTCTTAAAGTAAAATCTATTTTCCATCTATAAAATTTCTAATTGATAATGTGATTTTTTGGAGATCATTTTTTTCATTAAAAAACCCTAAGTGGTCACCCTCATACGAAATAATTTCTCTTCTTGATCCTTGGCTTTTGATTATAAGTGCATCCTCTAAAGTTGTAATTTTATCATGGCTACCAACAATGATTAGCAAAGGAGTCTTTAATTTGCTCCACACTGTTTTAAAATCTGATAGCTGTGGTGAAAGTAATACCTCTTTATCTTTTAAATTTTTTAATCTTTTTACAATTTCCTGACAATCATATACACAACCTTCAGCAATAATAAATGAAAAATTATTCGACTGCGCTACGTACGCAGTTGCAATTGTCCCCATTGAAAGAGACACAATTCCAATATCTTTTAAATTGAATTTATTTTTGTAATAGCCCACTATATTTTCAAGATCAGTTGCAAATTCACTATAGAAAAGAGTATTTTTATCAATTTCAAACGCTGAGCTTTTTCCAAAACCTCTATAGTCGAAAGTTATCACCGTATAACCAAGTTTACTATAATAATCTGCATATGACATATAATAAGACATATTACCGAAATCCCCATATGCTAAAATAATTGTTTTACTTTCGTACTCGTCTTGATTATTATGATTCGGCAATATTACCCAACTGCATATTTGACTTCCATCACTAAAATTTAAGAGATACTCACTATAATGTAAATCCCATTTATCGGGCACTGTAATATAGTCCTTTTTGGGATTGATTGAATAGCACAGGCTAGTGTACAATAAAAGGAATAAAAAATTTTTCATAGCAGTTATTTAAAACTGGATCACAAATTATTGTGATCCAGCAATTTAATTAAATATTATCACAGATGATAATAGGTTTTGGAATTTCTGATTTTGGAATAAACTTATCATGGCATGCATTTTCTAATCCACCAGAAATTGTTGCCAATAATTCTTCACTAGCAATCTCATTTGCTCTCTTCTTTAGAGCGTCTAAAGTTAATTTACTCATAATTATATTTTTTATTAGTTAATATTATCTTGTGTACATCAAGATGCAGAAAATTAACAGTAAATTAATTAACACTTTTACGGTTTGCAAGATTAAATATTACGGTTAATAATTAAATTAGCTTTAATTGTATACATTTCTGAATAAGTTCTTTGTCAGATCCTTTTTTATGCAATATTTCAAATTTCAAAAGTGCTTTTCTTTTCTCTATTGAGCTAAGTGATAAATCAATATATTGAGGTAAATCTTTCGTGTTAATACCATTACTAATCAAAAGTAAAATTTGTGTATCAAAATCGTCCCATTTTATAGTTTGTCGTATGAAGGATTGAATCAAACTTTTTATTGATTTAGAATAAAACTTTTTTGATCTAGTAATTTCAGCAAGTATTGCAGAGAAATTTTCAAAAGTAACATCGTTCTTAGAGAGAAATCCTTCAGGTTTAACTTGTCTATCTGCATTAATAAGAATCAATGGCTGGGTATGCATCGTTAAAAATATAATAATGCAATTAGAGTAAATCTTTCTTATCATTAACGCAAGATCAACACCAGAAAACAATTTTTCTTCTTCGCACTTTGGTACACTTATATCTATAAAAGCTAAATCTAAAACTATTTTGGATTTAGCTAACTGTTTAATTACATTACTAGCGCTGTAACAATCTAATGCTTTATGAAATATAGATGCATCATACTTTTCTTCTAATTTTATTAAATTAATATGAGCATCCATAATCATTGGATGGTCATCAACTAATAAAATATTATGTGATTTGATTTTCATTCTCGATAGCAATTATGATAATTACATCTCAATATTTATAATAATCCGTATTTTTATACATTTTTTACAAATTTATACATATACTTCAATAATGCTAAATAAAATTAACATTATTATGATTGTCTTGAAATGGACTAATAAATGATACCTACTTTCATTATAAGAAACGATATGGTAGTCCAAGGCTTTGTATTGATTTACAGAAGAGAGGGATTGAAATATCACGAATTACAGTCGCTCTAAGTATATGAGAGAAATGGGGTTACGAAGTAAATTAAGTACAAATTCCGAATAACTACAGATTCGAACCATGATTATTTAATTGTGAGAACTACTTAAATCGGCAGTTTAAACAAACTGAAGCTTCCAAAGCATGGGTATCTGATATTACCAATATACTTGGAAAAGAAGGTTTTCTATGTTTAACAATCATCTTAGACTTATATGATAGAAAACTGATAGGTTGGAATTTAAGTGATGTAATGTCTACTGATCAAACAAGTTTACTAGCGTGGAGAATGGCTCTTATAAACCGAAAATTAAGTAAAGGAATTATCTTTCATTCTGATCGTGGTGTTCAATATGCCAATAAAAAATTTCGACTCCTTTTTTAAAGTTGAAATCGATATTTATTTAAATCAAAAAAATCATTGCTTTACTTGAATTAGTATCTATATTATTTGTTTGAAGTATTTTCAAAACTTGATGTATCTTAAGTTGAGTTTTAGCCCAAAAACAAAACAAAGGTTTTAAATTTGATTTTAAACACCAAAACAGCTATCGCCTTAAAAAGGATTCTAAAACTTGTTAGCGTGCCGCACAAGTCAAGAATACTAGATTTAAACGCTATCTGAATGGCTTTTTAAAATCGAAATTTATTTTAGAGGTTTAGTTTTAAAGGCGAAAAACTCACACTCATCATAAGATCTAAATTATCTTAGAATTGAAGTATATTAGAATCTAGAAAACGAATTGGAACGGAATTAAATAAATTCCTCTACTCCTATTTAAAGGCTTCAAAAGCTACATCTTTCAAATGATCTATTTATTATAATATCCAAATCTTAAGTTGTTTATAGTTACTAAATATAGAAAATATACTGTTTAATTAATTAGTATATATTGTATAAATGCGTTATCTTTACTGTAGTAAAACAGATAGAAATAACCTTAAATATTTTATTATGAATGACGTGGTAAGAATTGCAACCTACAGAGATTTTATCGGAGAATT
>CAJDWD010000001.1_pt1 | contig 25319 bp, 26 predicted proteins | sample 7391451 | NCBI WGS metagenome assembly CAJDWD01 (sample SAMEA7055716, study PRJEB34461) | soil metagenome | biome: terrestrial ecosystem; feature: Peninsula; material: soil | place: Antarctica | collected 2016
GCAGTGATAGTTATTTCATTAAAAATTGCTACTGAATACTGAAACTACTTTTTCCTTCGCAGCTTTTTACTATTTACCTTTTTCTGAAACTGCCGGCTATATTTCAACATTAAAGTATAAGTTTCTTCGAAACTCTTACCATAAAGTTTTGCGTATTCGGTGGCTATTACCTTGATCATTGTTTTTGAAAGCCAGAGTCTGCGGAAGTTGTGCATTCGCTTTTCAAAATCCATAGGCTCAAAGCGCATCCTGTTTAAATCTATCAAGAAGAATTTGTATTCATCATTCCCTTTGTCCACAATCAAAGTATTCCCTGGAGAATGGTCTAAAAAATTCACTCCATTTTCGTGAAGTTTAAATGTGAATTGAGTGAATTGTTTTAAAATTTCATTCCGTTTCTTAAAACCTGGATTATGTATCAATTCACGGAAATCAAAATCGTAATCCACGTGCTCACTTACATAGAAACTCTCTTTCAATCCGCCGGAAAACTTTGAAGCGTATTCAAAAGATCGTTTTGCCTTACCTTTCCGCAGAAACTCATAGACAAGAGATTGAAAGGCATTGGGAGTTTTAAACTTTTTGATATTAACAGAGATCCCTTCAATATGCATCCTTTTAATTACATTTCGCTCTCCTCTTGTCACATATTCTCCTATTTCCGAAAAATTGTGAAGTGCATCTCTTAGCTTTGCAGCAATATGTGTGTAATTAGGGTGAATTACAAAATTCTCTCGCATTTGTAAAAAAAAAGGTATTTTGCGAAGGTAATCTTTTAAAATATTCGTCCCAACGCATAACTAAGGGAATTTTATAACATAACAATATTTTATCCTTTAAGGGCAGAAATTTAGGCAGCGCCCGTAGAGGACAATCTTTATGAAGAAAATACTCGTAATACAAAATAAAAGAATTGGCGACGTGCTAATAAGCTCGGTTATTGCCAATAATATAAAGAAGGTTTTTCCCGATAGCGAAGTAACCTATTTTGTATACAAATACACCGCAGGTGTTTTGGAAAACAATCCAAATATTGACCGAGTTATCGCTGTTGACGAAAAAGAATTAAAGGGTTATTCCAAACTTCTACAGACTATTTCTAGAATAAGAAAAGAGAAATACGACATTATTTTTGATCCGTATTCCAAACTACAAAGTAGACTAATTTGCCTTTTCTCCGGTGCTAAGTATAGGATTGGATTAAAACGTGCGCATAAAGAATTAAAATTTCCTTTTTACACCCATCCCGTCAGTTTTTTAGAAAACCGTTCCAAAACCTGCGGCAAGGCAATCGAAGATAGAATCAATATGATAACTTCAGTTTTTGAACTGAAAGATCCAGAATACGCTCCAAAAATATTCCTTACTGAAGAGGAAAAAAGTTATAATCGAATCGATTCACTTCAGAAACCAGTTATCATGCTTGGTATTTTAGGTAGTACTCCGCAAAAATCAATGCCTTATGAATATATGGTTGAGATAATAAATTTTATAACCCAAAATTATCATGGTACCGTTCTCTTCAATTATATGCCCGACCAGAAAGAGGAAGCACTTAAAGTTTACGAACTGTGTCAAAATAAAGATCAGATAAACCTTGATATTTATGAAGACACGATTCGAGGTTTTATAAAATTGATAAATAAATGTGATATATTGGTTTCAAACGAAGGCGGAAGTGTACATATTACCAAAGCAGTTGATATTCCAACTTTCACTATTTATTCACCTTATGTAAACAAAGAACATTGGTGCAGTTTTGAAGATGAAGAGCATCACGATTCCATACATCTCTTAGAAGAAAAACCAGACCTCTTTAGCAGTTTTACTTTAGAAAAGCGAAGAGTAATTGAAGAAGATCCAAATGCGCTTTATAAAGAATTGACCCCAGAAATGATTCTATCAAAGCTCATCCCTTTTATGGATCACAATCTTAAGAACTGTATAAAAAATAAATTCAGTGAGAAATGATAAGAAAAAAATCAGCTGAAAAAGTCAACAAGCAATAAATAAGAGATTACTTTCTACTAATATGTGAGTTTACAAAGAAAACTGATTTTTTACAATCCCAAATTCTGTCCATTTCTTTTTCGTGTCGCGGGTTTGTTTTCGAATTGCAATGTTTTTATCAATTGATTCCTGATTTTTATAACCGCGTGGATGATCAAGATGCAAAACCACCGCATTATAGCGAATCTGTTTGCTCTTTACTCCCAAATTTGTTAGCCGTTCCCCTAGTTCTCTATCTTGCCCTCCATACTGCATTCGCTCGTCAAAACCGTTCACAGCAATTATATCTTCTTTCCAACCAGAGGAGTTATGACCATTCCAACTGGGATTTGTGGGAGTAAAAGAATCGAATAAAGAAGGACTTATAAATCCAGAGTCCAGCTTATTGTTTCTAAAGGAAGATTTCAAACCAAGTTCCTTTAACCACGAAAGACGAAAGCATTTTTCCGTGTAGATATCTTCTTTAGTTATAGTTTCTGAAATATTTATAGGAAGCATAAAATATCCACCAGAAAGAAAATAACCTTCTTCCCTATATTTAACGTGTTGCTCCACAAAATCTTTTCGCGGAATACAATCACCGTCACTCATTATTATATATTCAGTATTACAGTTTAAAATGGCCTTATTGAGAATCTGTGATTTCTGAAAACCCTTGTCCTCGTGCCAAACGTGAACTATTGGATAAAAAACCTCCGCTTGCATTATTTTGAGCAATTCACGTGTTTCATCTGTAGAACCATCATCTGCAATAACTACTTCAAATTGTCTATAAGTTTGATTGTTATACCCATATAATACTTTCTCCAACCAATCGGTGGAATTGTAGGTGCTTATAATTATGGAAGTATCCATTTGCTTCATTTCTGCAAATATAAAGTTATTTATCAAGTTGGCTCAGGTTTAAAAAAGTTGTAATTTAGAAAAAAATAAATAGGATGATCACTAAGACCGCTTTGAAAAGACATATTGAAAGATTCCCTGAAGAATTTACTGTAGATGAATTGATTGAAAGAATTATTTTCATTGAAAAACTTGAAAAAAGAATTCAGAAATCTGATGATAATGACATTATGAGCGAAGAAGATTTAGAAAAGGAAATGAATCAATGGTTCAAATAAAATGGTTGAAAGATGCCAAAAAGGATTTAAAGGAAATCTATGATTACATTTCCATAGATTCCAAAAGATACGCTCGTCTTCAAGTTGAAAAAATTAAACATGCCACCCAGATAATCAAAACTCAACCGGAAATAGGAAAAGTTCTTGAAGAAACAGAAAATTCAAGTATTCGAGAAATGGTTGAAGGAAATTATCGAATCATTTATAGAATTGTTGATTTAAATACCATACATATTATGATGGTTCATCACTCTGCACGAGATTTGCACCGAAGAATTAAGAATTAAAAAGCCAACCATTCACGAATACCCTAAGGGTTTTTTCAAACTCTTTTGGTCATAAATTATTCGTGTATTCGCAGCAAAACAATATGCCCAAACTCACAGTAATAATACCTACATTCAACGAAGAAGCATATCTAGAAGATGCGTTATTTTCAGTTTCATTTGCCGACGAGATAATCGTTATAGATTCTTTCAGTACTGATAATACGCCAGAAATTGCAAAAAAACATTCTATAAAATTCCTACAACGAAAGTTTGATAATTTTTCAAACCAGAAAAACTTCGCCTTAAAAGAGGCCACTGGAGATTGGGTGCTTTTTGTAGATGCCGATGAGCGAGTTACACATTCATTAGAAGCTGAAATTCTGCAAACAATAGCAAACCCAAAACATGCCGGATATCTAATAAATTTTCCACATTTTTATATGAATCGTTTTCTTTATCATCACAGTGACGATGTTTTACGTCTTGTAAAACTTGAAGGTGCTCATTTTACTGGAACAGTACATGAAAAACTACATTGCAATGGCAGCGTTGGTAAGTTGCAAAACAAAATGCTCCATTTCACTTATAAAGGCCTTCGCAATTATATCACTAAAAAAGAATCCTACGCTTGGTTTCAGGCCGAAAGCCTTTTTGAAAAAAATAAAAAAACTACTTGGTTCCACTTAATTTTTAAACCTGGATATAGATTCTTTAGTTCGTATATTATAAAAGGTGGTTTCCGAGATGGAATTCCCGGACTATCGGTAGCGGCTGTTAATGCTTATGGAGTATTTCAGCGGTATGCCAAGCTACTGCTTCTTCATAAGGGAATGCGTTAGTTCCCCTAATTTCGAAGTGGGAATGAAATGAATTTCTCCTCCCTCTGTGAGGCCGGAATGGACCTAAAATAGTTTCCCAAACCGTATTTTCTGCCTAAACTTCAATAATGACCATTCACCTTTAATATCAATACGCTCTATAGCATAAGGTTTTTTGAATGGGAAGTTATTTACTCTATTGCCAATACGAAGTCCATAATGAATTCCAGTTTTCAATAATATTTCATTGAAAACTTTATTGCGGTTTTTTTCTCTTGGGAATTTGCCGTAGGGATAAGCTAATACTGGTGAAAAGTTCAATTCATTTTTTGAAACAAATTCCATACAACTTCGAACGTCGGCGTCAACTTCCTCATTAGATAGATCAGTATATAACGAATGATTATAGGAATGAAATCCTAATTCCACGGTTTCAGCATCCAAGGTCTTTAGTTGATCGACAGAAAGAATCGGCAAAACGGATGTATTCCAATCGTCTTTCTTTCCAAGGAAATCCAAAGGGGCAAAAAACGTAGCTTTCAAATTATATTTCTGAAGTAACGGCAACGCAAGCTCCCGATGACTCTCATAACAATCATCAAAAGTTATAATGATATTTTTTCCTTTTGGCAATTCTTTTAAATCCATCAACTCGCGAAAATGATAGCTTCGGAATTGACTTTCAGCCAAATAATTAAATTGCTTTTCGAGATTTTTAACTGAAGTGGTTAAACCCTTTCCCACATCAGTAGAAATATGATGATACATTAAAATAGGAAGCTTTGCCATTAGGGGAATTTAATATTTCTAAAATTCATACTTTTACGCAAATTACAACTCTTTTTGGAAAAGCTTACAAAAATCTCTGCGCTGGCAATCACCCTCAATGAGGCTCATAATATCGAAGCATATCTTAAGGGTCTTTGGTTTGTTGATGAAATTATTATTGTGGATTCCTTAAGTAGTGATGAGACCGTAGCATTGGCTTCACAACACGAAAAGGTTAGGATTTATCAACGTAAATTTGATAACTTTTCAGCTCAAAAAAACTTTGCAATTTCCAAAGCGAAGAATGATTGGGTGACATTTTTTGATTTAGATGAAGAGGTTACTGAAGATGTGGCAAAGGAAATCTTAGAAGTCTCGAAAAAACCCAAAGCTATCGCCTATTTTGTAAAACGCGATTACAATTTTATGGGGAAACGCATAAAATACAGTGGTTTTCAAACTGATTATGTAATACGTTTTTTCGATAAAAATCATTGTCGTTACAATTCTAATCTGGTTCACGAGACCATAGATGCGAATGGAAAAACTGCAAAACTGAGTCATAGCGTTCCGCATCACACCTATAAATCTTTTGATCACTATACAGGAAAACTTCACCAATATAGTGAGCTACAAGCCAAAATGCTCTACGAAAAGGGTAAGAAGCCAACGCTATATCATTTCCTGTTTAGACCATGCTATAGGTTTTGGCATCAATATCTTATTCGACTGGGGATTCTGGATGGAAAGGAAGGTTTTATTCTTGCTTATGTTAGCGCCTTTTCTGTGTTTAAAAGGTATGTGAATCTCTGGCTTTTGTATAGAAAAATCGATTAGATAAAAAGTAGCCAATATAAAATTACAATGAATCTGGTTCTCAAATAGAACTCTCGTAATATAGAGTAAATCAAAAAAGAGCATTTCGAAGTTCTCGTCTGCGCTCGAACAGACATGAGATTTCACTTTTCAAAAAGTGAAATTTGAATCATTAAAAACTTATCATAAATACTTATCAATTCCTTTTCCACACCATTTACTGCCTTCGGCAAGTGCTTTTTCCTGTAGTCTATCATTAATTTTAAAACGGCTTTGGTCTTTAACTTCGTGCCAAATATGATAGACAATCCCCCGATAGCGTAACCTTCGGCCCAAAACACCATTGTGCATCATTCTTATAATTAATTCAGAGTCTTCCCTACCCCAACCTTCAAATTCTTCGTTGTAACCATTAACGGCGATCACTTCTTTTTTCCAATAGGAAACATTGCAGCCACGCATTTTATCTGAGACTTCATTAGTAGTATTGTAAAGACTGCTCAACGCAGGAACACGAAGATTTCTGGTACGTTTTTTTATGCCTTTGTCGAAGAAACTGAATTTTATTTTCTGTGAAGCAAATAACTCCGGAAGAAATTTCTCTTGAATATTAACCCGACTTCCGAAGAGATATACATTTGGTTGTGCCAATGCTTTATGATCACGAACAAAATCTTTGTGCAATATACAATCGCCATCCACTTGAATAATGTATTCGCCTTTTGCTGCGGCAATAGCTTTATTCAAAATAATAGCCTTCCGAAAACCTTTATCTTCATGCCAGAAATGCTTTATTGGAACAAACGACTTCTTCTGAAAATCTTTGATTAGGTTGGTTGTTTCTTCTGAAGAGCCATCGTCGGCAATCAGGATTTCATCTGGTTTTTCAGTTTGATTATTCGTACTCAAAAGCACCAACTCCAGTGCTTCTGGCCAATTATATGTTGAGATTAATAGAGAAGTTTTCATTTAAAAAGATGTTTAAAATACTGTCCGAAATTCTTCTTAAAAAGAAAAAATGACGAAGGATGCAATTCTGGTTTTGCGTTTAATCTCTCCTTTATTTCATCCATATCCTTGGAGTCAATATAATCCAAGGTTTTCCATCCTTCGGGTTGTAAATAGAAAAAATCTTGCATTTCCTTATAGTTGTCTTTATTTACCGAACGCCATTTTTCCACATATGGCTTAATATCGAAATCTTTGGAATGTCCCCAATTGTTAAGCTTTGTCATTAAATCGGTTTCACTTCGAGAAATGCATTCGTGCATCAACAAATTATCTGTATAAATAATACGTTTTCGATTTTGGCGTGCGAAGGTATATTTTGGATAATTAGTAGCGAGTAAAACCTTCGTAGGATTGTCCACATAAAGCAAACCATCATCAGTATATTTATACATATTTATAAGAAATCCAGCAATCTGAACAGGTGTCTTTTCAGGATCCTTCAGAAATTTATCATATTTACGAAGTGTCTTTACAAAACCATTGAAGTCGATAAAATACTCATCTGCATCTACCTGTACTAACCAATTGCCAACCCCCATTTTTTCAGAAAGCATAGTGCGCTCACGAGTCTCGTTTTCACTAGCCGAAAGTTCAGGAATATAAAAGTTGTCTTTATAAATCTGTATTTTATTCTCGGTATCAAAGTCTTTTAACCACTGGTAAAAGGAAAGTGAAACTTGAAAATTCCCACCTGACCAAGTCATATATTCCTTATCTTCGGCAATGAAAATGGCATCGGCCTCATCATAGACCGGAGGGATAGCCTTTTTAAGGTTTTCATAATCGTAGGACAACAAAAAGCCAACGTGTACTTTTTTCATGTTTTTATTTTTACAAATATACTTTAAGTCATATTAATATTGATTTTAGTTAATTCAATTCCATAAAATGCCCAAATTAACTGTAATAATGCCTGTTTACAATGAAGGGCTTTTTTTAGAGGAATCTATAGACAGTATATTAAACCAAACATTTTCAGATTATAAGTTGATCATTATTAATGACAACTCGAACGACGACACCCAGAAGATTATTGATAAATATGTCAAATTTGACAATAGGGTTCATTGTTTAAAAAACACTATCAATCTGGGTCCAGCCAAATCTCGAAATCTTGCGATAGATTCTGCAAATACAGAATTCATAGCTTTCATGGATGCTGATGACAAGGCAATTCCAACGCGATTTGAAAAACAATTAAACTACCTAAAAATCCATCCAGACGTTGGTGTTTGTGGCTCTTGGCTTACTTTTTTTGGAAAAAAAAATAATGTTGTTAAGCACAATGTAAATCATGACGAGATTAAAGTTGGTTTCCTTAACCATTGCGCTATTGGCAATCCGACCGTAATGTTAAGAAAATCAAGTTTAGGTAATCTGCGATTTACTGAAGAAATGATAGTCGCTGAAGACTACTCATTATGGAGCCAATTAATAGCAATTACAAAATTTCACAACATTCCAGAATCCTTATTATTTTATAGATGGCATCCAAACAATATAAGTCAGACTCGGATTGAAAATTTAGAAACCTTTGAATTTTCAATTAGAGCAAAGCAACTTGAACATCTTGGGATTGACTCAAAAAACCAATATTTAGAAAATTATGTCTATGCCGTTTCATTAAAGAAAAATCAGACTAAAGAATCAATTATAAAAACCATAAAAGCTGCTAATCAACTTAAGGAAAACAACAAAAAACATAAATATTTCAATCAAGCTATTTTTGAAAATCATATAGATGGCATCATAATTAGAACTATTAGAAATTCCAAAAATAATGATAGCGGGTTTTATAAATTTGTAAAAAATGAATCTGGCTTTTATTCTAAAATTCCAAAATTGGATGCTACTCTTTTATTTTTAAAATCCTATTTCAACTAAATTATGGAAACTCCACTTATAAGCATTATTGTACCGTGTTATAATGTTGAAAGATATATCGATAAATCATTGGAAAGCATACTAAACCAATCCTATCCTAATTGGGAATGTATTGCTATTAACGACGGAAGCAAAGACAACACGGAGATTAAAATAAAGGAATGGACCGAACGCGATCAAAGATTCAAATTAATTTCCCAAATAAATGCAGGTCCGTCTGCAGCAAGAAATGCAGGTCTTAAAAACGCTTTAGGTGACTGCATTTTCTTTTATGATTCAGATGATTTATTGGATGTAGATTGCTTAAAAAGTCTTTTAAAACTATACAACCCATCTATTGATATCGTTATTGGTAAAAGCGCTGAAGTTCTTAATCAAACCACGGAGATTATAAAATACTTAGATCATTTTCCAATAACTGAAGAAATATTAAGCAATAAAAATTTTGTAGAATTAGCATTAAAATCTCCGTTTAGCGTTGTGCCATGGAATAAACTTTTTAATACAAAATTTATAAAGGAAAACAACTTAACTTTTTTAAATGGAGTTAATCACGAAGATGAGGTATGGTTTTTTGAAACGATACATTTAGCTAAAAAGATTATTTTCAATTCTAAAGTGACCTATTATTATAATGTTGGAAATCAAGATTCGGTCATGAAAAATTATGGTCTTGATAAACTTAAATCTTATCTAAAACTTATCGAGAATATTTTTAACAAGTATTATAGTACTGAAAAAGAAGCTCAAACTAAAAAGATTGTCGGAACCTACGTTCTTAACTTTCAAATTGAAGTAATATCCGGATTCTTCAGGTTTTTAAAGAAGAACGATGTTCCATTTAGAAATGAAGGGATTTCTTTGATAAAAGAACATATCGAAAATTATCCTATCAACGATTTCTCTATTATTAGTGACAAAAAATCAATACAATACGAGCTATTTATAAAATATGCAAAAGTAAATCCAGAAACTGCTTTCAAACTTATAAGAAATACGAACAAAAAAAATATTTTGAAATCTTTAGAAAACATGTATTTAATCTACAATTCACGAAAGGCTTTAAAATAATAAAATGATAATTGAGGAAGAAACTCTTCATCTTCAAAACCCAACTTTCAACACAGAAAAGAATTAAATAAAATCCTTGTTATGATTAAAGAAGAAATTGAAAACGCATTACTTGTCCTAAAAAAAGGCGGACTCATCCTCTACCCTACTGATACCGTTTGGGGAATAGGTTGTGATGCTACGAATCCTGATGCCGTAGAAAAAGTATTTCAGCTAAAGAAAAGAAGTGATAAAAAATCTTTGATCTGCCTTGTAAGCGATTTCAAAATGCTAAATGAATTTATTGAAAATGTTCCCGAAGTAGCTTATGACATTCTGAAATACGCAAAAAAACCCACTACAATCATTTATGATGATCCCATTCGTGTAGCTGAGAACATTATTGCTGAAGATAATTCGCTTGCAATTCGTGTTGCTAAGGATGATTTCTGTAAAAAGTTGATAAAAAAATTCCGTAGACCCATTGTTTCTACCTCAGCAAATTTTAGCGATTCAAAAACTCCACAAAGCTTTGCCGAAATAGACCCATTAATTTTGGAAGGCGTAGACTATGTTGTAAATTTGCACCATGAAAATAAATCCGGAAAACCTTCGGCCATTATTAAGTTGAAAAATGATGGTAGCGTAAAGATAATCCGGAAATAAAGATTGAAGCAAGACGAAAGTGAATCAAGAAACAGGACACTATATCCATAAAACTTGGCGACTTTGCGTCTTTGCGAGAAAAAATAAATGGCAAAACAAACCTATATATCCGCTTTAGAAAATTCCATTTTTAGAACTATTTCCAAAGCGGCTTCAAATTTAAATATTGAGAGCTATGTGATTGGCGGTTACGTTCGCGATTTTATTTTGCAGCGTGGCGAAGCGAAGGATATTGACATAGTTGCAATTGGCAGTGGTATTGACCTAGCTCAAGAGGTTTCAAAACTCTTGCCTGGTAAGCCAAAAGTCTCAATCTTTAAAACATACGGCACCGCTATGTTGAAAAGCGGTGGAATAGAGCTTGAATTCGTTGGAGCGAGAAAAGAATCCTATTCCGAGGAAAGCAGGAATCCCGCAGTGGAAAATGGCACTTTGGAAGACGATCAAAATCGAAGGGATTTTACTATAAACGCATTGGCTTTAAGTTTGAATGCCGATAACTTCGGAGAACTACTTGATCCTTTTAAAGGAATTGAAGATCTTCAGAAAAAAACAATCCGAACTCCACTCGATCCAGATATTACCTATAGTGATGATCCTTTGCGGATGATGCGCGCAATCCGATTTGCAACACAATTGGATTTTAAGATTGAAAGTGAATCACTGAAATCGATTTCACGAAACGCCGAACGCATAAAAATCATTTCCAAAGAACGAATTGTGGATGAGCTGAATAAGATTTTGCTCTCAGAAGTGCCTTCAATAGGTTTTTCACTTCTTCATAAAACAGGTCTGTTAGCTTTTATTTTACCTGAATTGGTAGCCTTGCAAGGTATTGACGAAAAGGAAGGGCAAACGCATAAAGATAATTTTTGGCATACGTTAGAAGTACTTGACAACATTTCAAAAACAACTGATGATCTTTGGCTGCGATGGTCGGCTTTGCTTCACGATATTGGGAAAGCACCAACTAAAAAATTTGATAAAAAATTGGGTTGGACGTTTCACATGCACGAATTTGTGGGGGGAAAGATGGTATATAAAATCTTCAAACGTCTAAAATTACCATTGAACGAAAAAATGAAATTCGTACAAAAAATGGTGTTGATGAGTTCACGCCCTATTGTTCTGGCAAGTGATGTTACTGATAGTGCGGTGCGCAGGTTAATATTTGATTCGGGAGAATTTATCGAAGATTTAATGACACTTTGTGAAGCAGATATCACCACCAAAAATCCTAAAAAATATAAAAAATATCATTCTAATTTCCAGTTGGTTCGTAACAAGATTGTGGAAGTAGAAGAACGTGATCAAGTTCGGAATTTTCAACCTCCAGTTTCGGGCGAAGAAATAATGAAAGTGTTCCGCTTAAAACCTTGTCGTGAAATTGGTGTTATTAAAGACGCGATTAAAGAGGCAATTCTAGAAGGTGAAATCCCTAATGAATATGAAGCTGCAAAAGAGTTTATGTTGAAAAAAGGGGAAGAACTTGGATTGAAGGTGGACATTTAAATGAGTAAACCGTACCAATGGAAGTATTCAGTAAAAAACATCAGTATTAAAATATAATTTGTAAAGTTGTGGCAAATAAAGACAATAAAAAAGTAATCTACTGGCTCTTAACGGGGTGTTTTTTGATTTTTATCATGGTAGTGGTTGGCGGAATTACACGTCTCACCCATTCTGGACTTTCAATTTCCAGTTATAAATTGATTTCGGGAACAATTCCGCCACTGAATGAGGCGGAATGGATAGCCGAATTTGAACATTACCAACAATTCCCTGAGTATCAAAAACTGCATAATCACTTCGATCTGGAGGATTTTAAGGATATTTATTTCTGGGAATATATTCATAGAGTTTTAGGCCGATTGCTAGGAATCGTTTTTATTATTCCTTTTTTATATTTTCTTTTCAAAAAACAACTTACCAAACCAACTATCAAAAAATCTATAATCCTTCTTTTTCTTGGAGGTTTCCAAGGCTTTCTTGGTTGGTATATGGTTAAGAGTGGTTTGATTGATAGGCCGAGCGTTAGCCATTATAGGCTTGCTATGCATTTAACTACAGCCTTTATAACTTTCGCTTATACTTTTTGGGTAGCGTTGGATTTATGGTATCCAATTAAGAAGGAGGTTGATAAACATTTTAGAAATATCATTAGAGTTGGATTGGCAGTACTGCTTATCCAGATTATCTGGGGTGCTTTTGTCGCAGGATTGGGTGCCGGATGGATTCACAACTTTTGGCCAATGATGAGTGATGGTGAATGGATACATGAAACAGTTACAATTGAACAAAGTCCAGTGTGGAGAAATTTTGTAGAAGGTAAGAGCGGTGTGCAATTCGTTCACCGATACTTGGCATATGTTGTAGTGGCAATAATACTTTTCATTTGGTACAAAGCGAGAAAAATACAGCTTACACTTCCGCAGAAAAATGGTATTAATATGTTATTGATTCTTGTTTTGATTCAATTCACTTTAGGAGTGTTCACGCTTTTATATCAAGTTCCTGTTACTCTAGGAGTTTTGCATCAAGTAACGGCGTTTTTCCTACTTGCGGGAATGACATTTGTTTTACATAGATTTACTAAGTAAAACCGCAAATCACAATCTAATAATGCTTACTTTTTGACTAACTTTGCATTCCAAAAAAAATAAAACATGATTTACCGTTTCAGAATAATCCTCGACACTCACGAAGACGTTTTCCGCGACATAGAAATTAAAGCTTCCGACACTTTGGAAGATCTTCACAATGCTATTACCCAATCTTTCGGTTTTGACGGACAGGAAATGGCTTCGTTTTATGTAAGTAACGACCTATGGGAGGAAGGAGAGGAAATTTCCCTTTTTGACGTAAGCGATGAACCAGGTGGAATCCGTATAATGGGTGAAACATATTTGGAAGATATTGTTGATGAAAACAAAACGCGTCTTCTTTACGTTTACGACTTTTTAAATATGTGGACCTTTATGATAGAATTGGCTGATATTGCCGATTCAGAAGAAGGAGTTTTATACCCAAATTTAATGTATGTACAGGGTCAGATTCCAGAAGAAGCTCCCGAAAAAGAATTCATCGCTGAAGAAATTGACGATGACGATTTCGACGAGGAATACGACCTAGATCCCGAAGATTATGACAGTCTGGATTTCGACGAAAACTGGAATTAATTTTTAAGTAGCAGTATTCAGTTACAGTTTCCAGTAAAAAATTTACAATTCCTAATTCATAATTCCTAATTCATAATTCCTAATTCCTAATTAAATAAATGATCAATCTTTTTTCTACCCACATTGCATCCCTTTCCATTCACAGAGTGGGTAACAAAAGTCGAAATGAACCTATTTTTCTTTCTGCGGCTCCTTATAAAATGGATGACGAAATAACTCCCTTATTGAAAGAATTCTTTCTAAAACCGTTTCGCGAGAAGGAAGAGAATTATTTTAATTTCGTACATGATACAGATTTAGAATTCCACGAACTCCATAACAGTGTCACTAAGATTTTTGACAATCCACAGAACATTCACAAAGAAAGCCGAAAAATCACGAGTTTTTTATATAACCAATCCGAGCATCCACATATTAAAAGCGGTGAAGTTTACATAGCATATCTTGAAGGAGTACAGTTAGACAATGTAAAGATGGATGCCATCGGTATTTTTAAAAGTGAGTTGAAACAGGATTTTCTACAGTTTTCTGAGGAGGGAAATCAATTGGACGCAATGCTACAACACGGCGTAAGTCTTAATAAACTAGACAAAGGTTGTCTTATTTTCAATTCGGAAAAAGAAGAAGGTTACAAAATCCTATCTGTTGATAGCAATCGATATGACACACGTTATTGGTTAGAAAGCTTTTTAGGCGTTGAAGCGCTTGCAGATGACAATTTTCACACAAAAAAGTATTTGAAATTCTGTCAAGATTTCGCAAAAGACGTAGTTTTCCCTGCAGAAGATAAAAAGCAGGAAGTAATGTTTATGAATCGCGCTGTAAATCATTTTGCCAAAAATGATACTTTTGAAGAAACAGCGTTTATGAATGACGTAATAGACAATCCAGATTTATTTCCAGAATTCCGTCATTATAAAGCTGAAAAGGCACCGAAATACAGCATCGAAGATTTAACTACGTTTCCTATAGCAAACACCGCTGTTACGGCAGCGCGAAAAAAGATAAAGAACGTTATCAACCTAGATACACACATTCAGATAAGACTGGATTTTATCAATCCTGAAAGCGCTGAAAAATACGTTGAAAAAGGTTGGGACGAGGAAAAACAGATGTATTATTATTTAGTTTATTTCAACAAAGAAGAGAAGAGTTAGTAGAGGCGCACGATCGTGCGTCTTCTATAAAGACCAAGGAATAGTTTTCAATACACAATGTTCAGTAATTAATAAGTACTTTATTATGAAGATAAAAGTTTTGGTTTTGTTGTTTATCGCTGCTTTCGCTTTGAATTCTTGCAACGTAGATAAATGTGATTATGATTGTAATTCAGGGCCTCTAAGTTTAAATTTTCAGTTATTAGATAAAAGTACAGGCGAAAATCTTTTCACTAACGGCACTTTTGATCCAGAGGATATTCAGGTTTTAGATCTTAATAACAATAATAGTAATGTGCAATTCACTTTCTATCCTGAAGATGATAGAAACATAATCAATTTAGGCCCTTTTGGTTGGGGTACAAATATTGTAAAATATGTTATAAAGATTGGCGAAAGAGATATTTTCACCTTAGACCTAGATGCCGAACAAAACACCGAAGATTGTTGTTCATTTGTGCAGGTGAACAAACTAGAAATTAAAAATGCTGATTATTCTCTAAATCCTGAAACTGGGATTTATGAGGTTTTGGTTGAACTTTAAGGAAGATTCAAAATTCAACGTTCAAAATTCAAGAATCCTGTGACAGATTGAACAGCATCAACTGAACACTGCCTACTGCAACTGAAAACTGCTACTTAATTCTAGTTCCCAACTTCGCTGATAAACTTAATTCGGTATAGTCGCAATTCCTCTTCGTCATAATTACCATCGAATTCTTCCATGGCTTCTTCTATTTTATCACTTTTTGCCTCAAGGAAATATTCGTGGATTTCTTCTTGTTGTTCTTCATCTAGTACTTCGTCTACCCAATAATCAATATTCAGTTTTGTACCGCTGTAAACGATAGCTTCCATTTCCTTTATAAATTCGGTCATTTCAAGACCTTTGGCATTTGCAATATCAGGTAAGGATAGTTTTCTATCTACGTTTTGGATAATATATAGTTTTAGCGAACTATTTGTTCCTGTAGATTTTACCACAAAATCCTCTGGTCTGATAATATCGTTTTCCTCAACATAATCTTGAATCAGCTTTAAAAAGGATTTACCATATTTTTTAGCCTTTCCCTCTCCTACTCCGTGAACATTTGAAAGTTCATCCATTGTAACTGGATATTTGAGCGCCATATCTTCTAAAGAAGGTTCCTGAAAAATAACGAATGGAGGCAAATCCAAGTCGTGCGCTACCTTTTTAAGCTGGGCTTTTAATAGTTTAAACAGATTTTCATCAGCTACATCGCCACCACTGCTTAAACCTACAATCATATCATCATTCGCATCTTTGAACGAATGGTCTTCGGTCATCATAAAAGAAGTTGGTGATTTTATAAATTTCTTGCCAGCATCGGTAAGATGAATAACACCATACGTTTCGATGTCTTTTTTAAGGTAACCTCCCACCAACAATTGGCGTAAAAGAGCCATCCAATAGGCCGAATCTTGAGAATCGCCCGAAGCGAAATATTCTTGGGTATCGGTGCGGTGCGACTTTATGAGCGCATTCACCTTTCCCACTAAAACATTTACAATTTCTTTACTTTTATACTGTTCATTGGTTTTTGCAACTACTTCCAAAAGCTTTTTAGCATTATCCTTTGCCTCGTGTTTCTTCTTCGGAAAGCGCATGTTATCATCCATCATCCCGCCATCGCCAGTCTCGTTGTCAAATTCTTCCCCAAAATAATGAAGAATAAATTTTCTACGTGAGATAGAAGTTTCGGCAAAAGCCACCACTTCCTGTAATAGTGCATGCCCAATTTCCTGTTCGGCTACGGGTTTGCCACTCATAAATTTTTCAAGTTTCTCTATATCCTTATAGCTATAAAAAGCCAGGCAATGGCCTTCGCCACCATCTCTTCCGGCACGTCCGGTTTCTTGGTAGTAGCTTTCAATACTTTTTGGAATATCATTATGGATAACAAAACGAACATCTGGTTTGTCAATTCCCATTCCAAAGGCAATAGTTGCCACCACCACATCTGCGTCTTCCATCAAAAACATATCTTGATGCTTTACACGAGTCTTGCCATCAAGACCAGCATGATAGGGAACAGCTTTTATTCCATTTACCTGCAAGGCTTGCGCAAGCTGTTCTACTCTTTTTCGGCTTAAACAGTAAACAATACCACTTTTACCTTCATTCTGTTTTACAAAACGAATAACATCAGCGTCAACATTTTTGGTTTTCGGCCGTATTTCATAATAAAGATTAGGTCGGTTAAAGGAAGCTTTGAATGTATTGGCATCGGGCATTCCCAAGTTTTTGAGAATATCTTCCTGTACTTTAGGAGTTGCAGTAGCGGTTAGTCCAATAATTGGAATATTGTCGCCAATTCTTTGAATTATACTTTTTAGGTTTCGGTATTCAGGTCTAAAGTCGTGGCCCCATTCGCTTATGCAATGGGCCTCATCTATGGCCATAAAAGAAATTTTCTGAGTTTGCAGGAAATTGACATATTCTTCCTTTGTGAGTGACTCGGGCGCAACGTATAAAAGTTTCGTTATCCCTGCATCAATATCACTTTTCACTTTTTTCACTTCAGTTTTATTCAGGGAAGAGTTCAATACATGTGCAACTCCTTCTTCCGAAGAAAGCGCACGAAGCACATCCACCTGATTTTTCATCAAGGCAATCAACGGAGAAACTATTATGGCAGTTCCCTCCTGCATAAGTGCCGGAAGTTGATAACAAAGTGATTTTCCTCCTCCTGTAGGCATAACCACAAAAGTATTTTTGCCATCTAAGATGCTTTTTATAACATCTTCTTGCAAGCCTTTGAATCGGGTAAATCCAAAATATTTTTTAAGGGCTGCATAAATATCAGTTTCAGACACGCTATTTATATTTTTTGTGAGTTGTTCAGTTTTAGCCAACAATATATTGTTTTACAGATTAACAGTTGTAATTTCGCAACCGTTATAAGTTGACTGCATCTTAAAAAGAGAACCATCTATATTAAGATTCTGAATTTCATTTAAATTCTATTCTAAATATACTAATTTCTGAAAGAGATACAAACATTCAAAAGCATTTAAGTTTTGAACAAACAAGAAAGAATTATTTCCGTAGCAAAAAAGGCTATAGAAACTGAAAGTAAAGCAATTGCAAACCTCATCGATTTAGTGGATGAAGAGTTTGCCGGCGCGGTAGATTACATTTATAATTCTAAAGGAAGAGTGATTATTACTGGAATAGGCAAAAGTGCCAATATCGCCACCAAAATTGTGGCCACTTTGAACTCTACGGGAACCCCTTCAATATTTATGCATGCAGCAGATGCAATTCATGGAGATCTGGGAACCATTCAGGAAAGTGATACGGTAATTTGTATTTCAAAGAGTGGTAATACACCAGAAATTAAGGTGCTTGTACCTTTAATAAAAGGAATGGAGATTAAATTAATTGCCATTACGGGTAACCGCGATTCTTTTTTAGGGCAACAGGCGGACTTTGTTATGAATGCCTATGTAGAAAAAGAAGCTTGCCCAAATAATCTTGCTCCAACAACCAGCACCACTGCACAATTGGTAATTGGTGATGCTTTGGCGATGTGTCTTTTAGATCTCCGTGGATTTTCAAGCAAGGATTTTGCCCGTTTCCACCCAGGCGGTTCCTTGGGGAAAAAGCTTTATTTACGTGTTAGCAATCTAACTTCACTAAATGAAAAACCACAAGTAAGTCCTGATACCGACGTTAAGAAGGTTATCATAGAAATTTCTGAGAAAATGCTAGGTGTAACAGCTGTGGTTGAAGATGGAGTAATAGTAGGTATTATAACAGACGGTGATTTACGTAGAATGCTGACAAAATCTGATAGCTTTACGGGATTGACCGCCAAAGATATTATGACGCATAACCCAAAGCGAATAGCAAACAATGCCATGGCTGTTGAAGCTATTGAAATGATGGATAAATACGGTATAACACAGATTCTCGCTGAAGATAAAGGTAAGTACAGCGGTGTGGTCCACATTCATAATCTTACCAAAGAGGGAATTATTTAATGAAGAAGAAAAAAGTTGCTCCTGAAAAAGAAATGTCGTTCCTAGATCATCTGGAAGAGTTGCGCTGGCACCTTGTCCGTTCTACTATTGCTGTTATGATTGTCGCCATTTTGGCATTTATTTTCAAACGTTTTATTTTCGACACTCTTATTTTTGGACCAACCAGACCTGATTTCCCTACCTATGCTACGTTTTGTGAAATTTCTCGTTACTTGGGAATGGACGCCTTCTGTTTTCAGGAAATGCCTTTTAAAATTCAGAGTAGAACAATGGCCGGACAATTTTCGGCGCACATGTGGACTTCCATTTATGCAGGTATAATAATAGCTTTTCCATATATCCTTTATGAGTTTTGGAAGTTTATAAGTCCTGGATTAAAAGATAATGAGCGAAAATCAAGTCGTGGATTTATTGTGATTGCTTCGTTTCTGTTCTTTTTGGGTGTTTTGTTCGGTTACTATCTAATTACTCCACTTAGCATCAACTTTCTAGGAAATTATCAGGTAAGCGATGAAGTAGTGAACCAGTTCGATTTGGACAGTTATATTTCCCTTGTTAGAACTTCTGTACTCGCTTGTGGTATCGTGTTTGAATTGCCAATATTGATGTATATCCTCACCAAAATTGGTTTGATAACTCCACAGATTCTAAGGAAATATAGAAAATTCGCATTAATAATAGTTTTAGTACTTTCCGCGATTATTACCCCGCCAGATATTGTAAGTCAAATAATTGTTGCCATTCCAATACTCATTTTATATGAAGTGAGTATTTATATCTCAAAAATTGTTCTCAGAAACAAGGAGAAAGATGAGAAAAAAGAAGAGCAAAAAAGAGCAACGAATAAATAATAAAGACCATAAGAAGTTATTCTTAAATTAAAAGGAATAGTTTTCGAGTTCTAAATTTAATAAATATTAAAGGTTATGAAAAGCAACCCAATTGAAGAGTTTAACGCGTATCGGGAAAAGATGAATGAAAAAATGCTTGAGGATAATAACAAGATCATCAAGCGTATTTTTAATCTGGATACCAACGCCTATATGGAAGGTGCTCTTTCAAAAAAAACAAAGGAACTTTTGGGTTTAGGCAATTCATTAGTATTAAGGTGTGACGACTGTGTGCGTTATCATTTGGAAGAATGTCACAAACTTGGTTTAACCAAAGAAGAAGTAGTAGAAGGAATGAGTATTTCATTACTAATTGGCGGAACAATTGTAATTCCACATTTACGAAGAGCTTTTGAGTATTGGGAGGCTTTGGAAGCACAGGCCAAATAAACATTTACCACCGCGAATACAGAGATAATTAATATATTCGTGAATGAGTGGCAAAAATTGAAATGTAAGAATGAAACTAAAAGCTGAAAATCTTATAAAATCCTACAAAGGCCGAAAGGTAGTGAAAGGCATCACTGTAGAAGTAAATCAAGGAGAAATCGTTGGCTTGCTGGGACCCAATGGCGCTGGAAAAACCACTTCTTTTTATATGATTGTGGGCTTGATAAAACCAAATGGCGGAAAGATCTTTCTGGAAGGAACAGAAATAACCAAATACCCAATGTACAAACGTGCACAACACGGAATTGGATATTTGGCACAGGAAGCTTCAGTATTTAGGAAATTGAGTGTTGAGGATAATATTCTAAGCGTATTGCAACTCACCAAACTTTCAAAAAAAGAGCAGCGTGACAAAATGGAATCCCTTATTGAGGAATTCGGTTTAAGCCATATTCGCAAAAGCCGTGGAGATCTATTGAGTGGCGGCGAAAGACGAAGAACGGAAATTGCTCGCGCTCTTGCAACCGACCCACATTTTATACTTTTAGATGAACCTTTTGCGGGTGTAGATCCTGTAGCGGTTGAAGACATTCAGCGGATTGTCGCGCAACTTAAGAATAAAAATATTGGTATTCTTATTACAGATCACAACGTACAGGAAACGCTTGCTATTACTGACAGAACTTATTTAATGTTTGAAGGAAGCATCCTAAAGCACGGAATACCCGAAGAACTCGCCGCAGACGAAATGGTTCGGAAGGTATATTTAGGCCAGAATTTTGAGCTTCGGAAGAAAAAACTAGAATTTTAAAGCAAATTTTTCATTGAAATTCGTGCATAAAAAGTGAAAATTCTGTTGTTGAAAACCCACACAAAAATTACACATTAACACTTGACCCAACTTATATATTTAAAGTATTTTTGCCTATGCAAAATAACGTCCTCATTTTAGATTTTGGTTCGCAGTTCACCCAACTGATCGCAAGACGCGTACGGGAACTAAATATTTACTGCGAAATCCATCCATATCATAAAATACCAGAAAATCTTGAGCCATTTAAGGCTGTAATACTTTCAGGGAGTCCATTTTCCGTTCGCGCAGAAGATGCTCCACATCCAGATCTTTCACAGATTCGTGGCCATAAACCTCTTTTGGCGGTTTGTTACGGTGCCCAATATTTGGCCCATTTTAACGGCGGCAGTGTTGAGTCTTCAAACATTCGTGAATATGGAAGAGCGAAACTCTCCATGATTAAATCTGGAGAAGAGTTCTTTAAAGATATTCCCGAAAACACAAACGTCTGGATGAGCCACGGCGACACGATTGCTGAACTTCCCAATAACGGAGTGCGATTGGCAAGCACTGAAGACGTATTAAACGCAGCATATAGAATTGAAGGTGAAGAGACCTACGCAATTCAATTCCATCCGGAAGTTTATCATACAACTCACGGCAAACAATTGCTTGAAAATTTCTTGGTAAATATTGCAGGAGTTGAACAATCTTGGACACCCGCAGCTTTTGTGGATACCACAGTTCAATCTCTAAAAGATCAAATTGGCGATGGCAAAGTTGTTCTTGGTTTAAGCGGCGGAGTAGATTCTACTGTTGCAGCAATTCTTCTGAATAAAGCCATCGGCAAAAACCTATACTGTATTTTTGTAAATAATGGTTTGCTTCGGAAAAACGAATTTGAAAGCGTACTTGACCAATATAAGGGAATGGGGCTAAACGTGAAAGGTGTTGATGCTTCAGAACGTTTTTTGAAAGCTTTGAAAGATGAAAGCGATCCCGAAAGAAAACGCAAAGCTATCGGCAATGCATTTATTGAGGTTTTTGACGATGAAGCGCATCAATTAAAAGGAGTAGATTGGCTTGGTCAAGGAACTATTTATCCAGACGTTATTGAAAGCGTTTCAGTAAATGGTCCTTCGGTTACAATTAAAAGTCATCATAACGTTGGCGGTTTACCAGATTTTATGAAACTTAAAATCGTAGAGCCTTTGCGAATGCTTTTTAAAGATGAAGTGCGACGTGTTGGAGCAGAAATGGGAATTGATCCTGAGTTATTGGGAAGACATCCATTCCCAGGACCTGGACTTGCTATCAGAATTTTGGGAGATATTACCGCAGAAAAAGTTCGCGTCCTACAAGAAGTGGATGCCATATTTATCAATGGATTAAAGAAATGGGATCTTTACGATAAAGTTTGGCAAGCTGGAGCGATCTTGCTTCCTGTGAATAGCGTTGGAGTTATGGGTGATGAACGGACTTATGAAAAAGTTGTAGCTTTACGCGCCGTAGAATCTACCGATGGAATGACTGCAGATTGGGTAAACCTTCCTTACGAATTCTTGCAAGAAGTGAGCAATAATATAATAAACCGTGTGAAAGGCGTTAATAGAGTAGTTTATGATATAAGCTCAAAGCCGCCTGCCACCATTGAATGGGAATAAAAAAAAGTTGATGCTATGTTTAACAAGCCTAAGAAATCGATTATCCATATGTTGAAATATTTCATCTATGCTTCTGTGATTATATTTTTCATAGTTGGTTGCGGCTCTGTGGCACAGCAACAGTACAAAAGCCACGCCGTGCAACAGGGCGAAACGGTTTACAGCATAGCCAAAAAATATGGAGTTTCTGAAGAAACCATTTATAATCTCAACCCAGATACGAGGAGGGAATTAAAGGTAAATAGTGTCCTTATTGTTCCTTCAAATAACTTAATCAGCTCTGGTTCCAGCAATAAAAACATTCTCGAACATAGAGTAAAGAGCCAAGAAACTCTTTTTGGAATCGCTCAAATGTATAATGTTAGCGTTGACGATATTAAAAAGTTAAATAAGGAATTGTATTCCCGTGAGCTTAGGAACGGAGAGCGTTTATTTATTCCCGCAACTACTAAAAAGACAGATACAATTGGAATTGGTTCTAGTGAAATTTCCCTAGGAACTCAGCACTATACAGTTCAAGCAAAAGAAACCAAGTTTGGAATTGCCAGAAAGTTCGGCATTTCCATTGCTGAATTGGAAGATTTAAATCCAGATTTAAAAGGAGATTTAAAGGTAGGAGCAAAAATTATAGTTCCTGAAAAATCAGTTATTGACGATGCAGAAATTGATGATGCCAATTTTCAATATTATGAAGTAAAGCCAAAAGAAGGTTTTTATAGATTGAAAGTAAAGTTTAATCTTTCCGAAGAGGAAATCGTGGCCTTAAATCCGTATGCTAAAGATGGTTTAAAGGAAGGAATGATTTTAAAACTGCCGAAAAATGAATCATTCGTTTCTACCAAAGAAGTTTCAAAAGTTAATCTTGAAAATAGAATTGACAACAAGAAAATGAAAACGGTTGCACTTATGCTTCCATTTCGATTAAATAGAGCTGCGAGTGACTCTACCCAAAATGACCAAGAGATGGTTAAAAAGGACCCAACTCTTCGCGTGGCCTTAGACTTTTATAGCGGTGCATTAATGGCAGCCGAATTTGCAAAAGATAAAGGTATTCCCATTACTTTGAATGTTTATGACACGGAGAGCAGCGAAAGTAAAGTTGCCTCCATTATTTCAAATGGCAACTTTAAAAACGTAGATGCGGTAATTGGACCGCTTCTTCAAAAGAATGTCGAAAAAGCCTCAGAAATGTTGAAAAGAGATAGAATCCCAGTCTTTTCACCATTAAGTAATAGAGACATGGCAATGAACGAGAATCTATTTCAAACACTTCCAACAAATGCTGTGCTTGAGAGAACTATAATTCAGTATTTAGCACAAAACTCTCAAGGAAAAAATATAATCATTATTGCCGATTCAAAGAGAGCGAAGCAAAAAGAAATGATTCAATCCGCAATTCCATCTGCTAAAACAGTATCTCCCCGTGGTCGCGGTTACATTCAAGGAAGTGATGTTACTGCTGTAGCTTCCGAAGGAATGGAAAATTGGGTGGTGCTTGAGACTGAAAATCCTGTATTGGTGAGTAGTGCTGTTAATGCATTGGCATCAATGTCTGCAGGTTATAAAGTTCGTTTATTCACTTTAGATAAAAATCAAGCTTATGAATGGCACGAGGTTTCAAACGTTAGACTTGCAAAATTAAATTTCACTTTCCCTTCGGTAAATCGCAATATTTCAGAAGACGATCGCGAACCATTTCTAATAAGTTATAAAAATAAATATGGTGTTTTGCCCAATCGGTTTGCAATTCGAGGTTTCGATGTAACTTATGATGTTTTTCTGCGGCTAGCTTCAGAAAAAAGTATTTATGATGCTATCCTTCCCGAAAACGAAACGGTTTATATTGAAAACAAATTTCATTACGAAAACTCGGATACGGAAGGATATTGTAATGGAGCTGCTTATATCTTAAAATATAATGATCAACTTAAATTTGAAGTAGTAAAATGAGCACATCAAAAGTAATTTACTTAGGAAATCTTCGTACCGAAAATGAACATTTAAAATCTGGAAATAAATATATTACAGATGCTCCAATTGATAATAATGGGAAAGGAGAAGCATTTTCTCCTACTGATACTGTAGCAACGGGTCTTGCAAATTGCATGATTACGGTTATGGGCATCAAGGCACAAAATATGGATGTAAATATGGACGGTACAACTGCATTGGTCACTAAAACAATGGCTGCAGATCCACGACGTATTTCAAAAATAGAAGTCATATTAAATTTTCCTCCGGGAATAGATGATAAGTCGAGAAAAATACTTGAAAACACGGGAAGAACTTGTCCTGTAATGCAAAGCCTTCATCCCGATGTTGAAAAGCTTATTGAGTTCAATTGGTAGGTCCTCCCCAAACCGCTCCAAAGGAGGGGCTGTAAAAAGGTATTGTTTTTGATATTCTTTATATATGAAACTACTTTTCGCTTTTATTTTTTTCTTTCTTCTCTTTCCGCAGTCTGATTCTGAAAAAATACTGTGGAATGAAAACCAAAAACTTACTTGGGAAGACTTTCGAGGAAAACCTATCCCAAGCGCAAGTTTTGTTGCTAGCACGAATACAGGTATTAATTTTCAATATTCCTATGCATTAAAAAACGATGAAGTAAACGTGGAATATTCTGTGGTGAGCTTTTTTTATCCTGATAAATCATGGTTTCAAGAAGGAAAGGTTAATCAGCATATCTTAAATCATGAACAGGCACATTTTGATATTTCAGAATTGCATGCGCGAATACTTCGAAAAAATCTAGCTGGTCAAAAATTCTCAAAGAAAGTAAAGTCTGAAATCGATGCAATTTATCGACAAGTAGAACAAAAAAG
>CAJDWD010000009.1_pt1 | contig 21707 bp, 23 predicted proteins | sample 7391451 | NCBI WGS metagenome assembly CAJDWD01 (sample SAMEA7055716, study PRJEB34461) | soil metagenome | biome: terrestrial ecosystem; feature: Peninsula; material: soil | place: Antarctica | collected 2016
CATACGCTCTCTAAAACCGTGTTTGTTTTTTCTTTTTCTTTTTGATGGCTGAAATGTTCTTTTGCTCATTTTCTTATACTTTAACTTCTGAAATATCTTGTTCAATTACCCCTGAAGGCGCTAACCTTAAACTGGAGTCTCAATAACCAAAGCAATTCTTTGCGTAGGCGGGTGCAAAAATACAACAAGTTTTCACTTAGGCAAACCTTTTTTAAAAAATATCTTTAATTTTTTCACACTTTTATTAACGCCACAAATTAAAACTAATATTTTTCAATTAAATAAAAGATAATAGCGAAATAAATTGCTTTCTAAAACTGCAAAGTCCTCAAATTCGTATTTAGTTTTTATACCTTTGCAGCCCATTTTAAAGATGTTATATGTTCAATAAAAATATAAAATTGGTTTTGGCCGCTCTTGTCTTCGGAACTGCAGTTTGGCAGTTTACAGATAGAAATATTGGCAACGGTATTATGCTAATTCTTCTTTCATTAATGTTTGTTTTTTTATATTTCAAAAATGAAATAATACTACTTGCGTTTCTGCGTTTAAGAAAACAGGATTTCCCAGGTGCAAAAAAATGGTTGGACAAAATTAAAGATCCTCATGTTGCCTTAGTTCCAAAACAGGAAGGCTACTATAACTATCTTAATGGTTTAATGATTTCACAAACCAATATGGTTGAAGCGGAAAAATACTTCAAAAAAGCAGAAAAACTAGGTTTAAACATGTCCGCAGATATGGCGATGACAAAACTAAACCTTGCTGGTATAGCAATGACCAAAAATCGCAAGCGAGAGGCAGAACAACTTATGGCCGAAGCGAAAAGTCTAGATAAACACAACATGCTGGACGATCAAATAAAAATGATGAAACAGCAAATGAAAAAAATGGGCCAACCTCGGCAACAATTTGGTCGCAGTGGCCGTGGCGGCGGCGGTAGAAGATTCTAATTTCTAACTATACACCGAAACTATTTACATCAAAAAACCCGTAATCTGAAAACAGTTACGGGTTTATAATTTGCGCTAATAAGAACCTATTTGTAATAGCCTTTCTCTGGGATTTCAATAAAATATTCTTTTCCCGAAGAGTTTTTCAGATAAGTATCACGAAGCCATGGATTGTGAATTTTAAGGATTTTATAATTAATTCCATATTGCTTTACCCATTCCGACCAATCTTCAACAGGACCATTAATCTTTATTTTAAAGGTTGGGATAGTTGCATATAAATCTTTTTGTCTAAAATTAAACCCGTATTGTTCCGGATGTGTCATAATTTCCTTTATCGCAATTATTCTGAAAACATATCTGCTTGTTTCATCATTGAGCAATAAATCGTAATAACTGGTTTCCTTTTGTCTGTTTATCTGTTTATTCATGCCACCTACACCAGCGTTATAGGATGCAGCAGCCATTGTCCAGCTACCAAATTTATCTTTAGATTTTTTTAGATATGCCGCGGCAACCATAGTGGCTTTTTCAAGATCATATCGTTCATCTACATATTCGTTTATTTCTAGGCCGTATTCCAATCCAGTTCCTTTCATAAAATGCCAAATACCACTCGCGCCGGCTGGAGAGCTTTTATATTCCAAAGCACTTTCAGCTACTGCCAAATATTTAAAGTCATCTGGTAAACCGTATTTTTTCAACAAAGGTTCCAGCAATGGAAAGTATTTATTAGCTCTTTTAAAAAGTAAAAGTCCATTGGACTGCCAATAAGCATTCACTAGCAATTCCCTGTCTATCCGTTCTCGTATATCTGGATTATGGAGCGGAACAGGTTCTCCAGCAAAATCTAATTTGGCAGGTATTGGTAATGCGTAAACGTTATAATCATTTATTATTTTCTTTTCTAAATTCTCATCTGTTTGTGCGTCTTGCACAGCATTAATACTAACAGCGCTTACTGCTAAGACTGCAATTCCCAAACCTATTTTACTTATCAATTTCATAATATCCTAAAATTTAAATAATCATACTAATAAAGACATTTTTTGTCATAAATAAAAATCTATTCTTCAAAGATCTTCAATAGTTTTTTAGAAATCTCGCGACCTTTATTCAAAATCATTATGTGAGTTCCGTTCTGTATAACTGTACAACCGTGGATATATTTTATTGGAAACACCATATCTTTATCGCCCTGAATATGGACAACACCTTCCACTTCCTCTTTTCTATCCCAAGTAACCATTTTTTCCAGAGCCCAGTCCAAATATCGCTTATCGCGAACATGAAGATACTGTTGATAGAGTGATAATCGTTTTTTCGATTTAGGACCTATTGAAAACTTAGTTAAATCCTCAACACTCAACACTAAACTTGTTGGAATAAGTTTATATGCTTTGGTATAACGGGCTACTTTCATTCTTCTGGGAAGTTCGCTTCTAGTTTTTACGCTGGAAATTATTATCAATTTTTTCAATTTTAAAAAACGGCTCATTTCCTGAACCACCACCCCTCCAAAAGAAACCCCAACCAAAATAGCATCATCATGCTTCACACGAATTGCCATACGTTTAGAATAATCTTCTAATGTTTCTTCTTTTTCAGGAATCAACCATTCTAGAAAATGAACATTATAACTTTTAGGGAAATGAATGTTTCGGAAAATCTCTTGTCCCGCCGCCATCCCTGGAACGAAATAAATATGATTTTTATCAGAATTCATAAGTCTTTTGTGAAGAAAAATGGCATAGCCCAAAGATTATTCGTAAATTTACGTAAACAAAGATAGAATTATAGAAGTAGTTTCTATTTATCCTAAAATTTTCTTTTAAAATTTATTTTTAAAAACAACCTAACCATTCTTTTGCGGCTTATATCCAAATGGATTTTTAACTTACAGAATAACGTATTTTAAAAGTTTTCACTTCATATTACCATATTCGAAATATCCCGCTCAAAAATATTAAAATTAATACTAATGATTGAAGATGTAGAAATTACCGATAATGAATTTTTAAGACAATTCGAACTTGAAATCGGTGAAAATATGGCCCGAATAGAATATGCACTTCAAGAACGAAAAATCTTTCTCACCAAATATGAAATGCCCGAAGAAATGGAGGAGCAAGGATTCCGTGAGATTTTTATAAAGGCCGTTTTTGAAGAAGTCAAGGACCGCGGTATAAGTTTAGTACCAACCAGTCCTGAAATTGCGGGTTTTATGCGTAAAAATCGCAGGAGATACAAAGACCTGTTGCCCGTCGGGATCAATATTTAAATAAATTTGGATTTTTACTGAATTTTGGACATCTTTATAAAATGAGATTCTTCTTCATTACTTTTATTATTTCCTTAATATTTGCATTAAAATCGAACGCCCAATTCCTTGAAAATGATTTTCTTTATGGAAACGCGGGTATTTCTGCAGGAAATTACTCTGGATTAGAAGGTGGTATAAATTACATAAAAGATGAAGAAATCTCCATACATCTCAATTATTTTTATAGATCCAATGCTGCCAAAAACAAACCTGAAGATTATTCTAGTGGGTTTTTAGGATCTAGTTCAGTATATAATCAACATCATTCATTCATTGCTTCTGCAGGATATGTGATGCCATTAAATACATCAAAAACTGTTCGATTGATATTAAAAGGCGGTGCAGGGCTACGCTGGTCAAGGATAGCAAGCAATTATCAACCCTATTATACTGGTTCAACTTGGTTTTCTGGTAAGTACTACAGCTATGACTATGAAAACCGATATACTGTTGAGTTAACAATGAACCCAGCATTGGAATTCGCATTGGCTCGAGGATATGGACTTTCAATTTCGCCCGTAGTTTCTATAGGTAGTGGCAGAACATTCTTTGGAGCGAGTCTTAATAATCTCTTCGGAAAAGTTAGAGCAAGGTCAAAAGTAAGCAACTAAGAAATAGATAAAGAAGCTTCAATTTTTTCTTCAAACCGCACCAAACCATCTTCATCAATTTCAGTGAGGGTAATCTCTTTTAATGTATTTACCAACTCAGGATTCCAAGGTGCTTTCACTTTTACATAGTTTTCTGTAAAACCATTAATATAACCGTGTTTATTCTCACCTTCAAAAAGAACCGTATGAGTAGTGCCCAATTGACTTTCGTAAAATGCTCGTCTCTTTTTAACTGAAAGACCACGAAGCATCTTACTCCTCTTATTACGGACTTTCTTAGACACAACGCCGTCCATTTCTGCTGCAGGAGTATTATCTCTTTCAGAATACATAAAAACGTGGAGATAAGAAATTTCCAACTCATTCAAGAAATGATAAGTTTCTAGAAAAAGTTCATCGGTTTCACCGGGAAATCCAACGATTACATCAACACCTATGCACGCATTGGGCATTAACTCACGAATTTTTTCAACGCGCTCTGTATAAACTTCGCGCATATAACGGCGCCGCATCAGTTTAAGAATTTCATTACTTCCACTTTGTAGTGGAATATGGAAATGAGGAACGAAGGTTCGTGATTTCGAGACAAAATCGATTGTTTCATTCTTTAAAAGATTGGGTTCTATTGAAGATATACGAAGTCTCTCGATTCCTTCCACTTCATCCAACGCTTCTACCAATTCTAGAAAAGTGTGTTCGTGCTTTTTATTACCGAATTCCCCTTTTCCGTAGTCGCCAATATTTACTCCAGTGAGGACTATTTCCTTGATTCCCTGTTTAGATATATCGAAAGCATTTTTCAATACATTTTCCAAAGTGTCACTTCGTGATATACCTCTTGCCAAGGGAATAGTGCAGTATGTACATTTATAATCACATCCGTCCTGAACCTTTAAAAATGCCCGTGTTCTGTCGCCAATGGAATAAGAACCTACGTAAAAATCGGCTTCTTCAATTTCACATGAATGCACTTCTCCAAAATCATTCTTTGAAAGATCATTAAGGTAATCGGTAATTTTAAATTTTTCCGTAGCACCCAAAACTAAATCCACGCCGTCAACATCTGCTAGCTCATGCGGCTTCAACTGTGCGTAACAACCAACGGCGGCAACAAAAGCATTTGGATTGGCTTTCTGTGCTTGCTTAACGATAGTTTTAAAACGTTTATCAGCATTTTCAGTAACACTACATGTGTTTATCACATATATATCAGCCTTTTCAGAAAACTCTACACGCTCAAAACCTTCTCCTTCAAAACTTCTCGCAATTGTAGAAGTTTCACTGAAGTTAAGCTTACAGCCTAGGGTGTAGAAGGCGACTTTCTTTTGCATTTCCATAACATTAATTAGACTGCAAATATAAGTGATTCTCCTTAAATACTAGGCTGAGAATGCAGGATGTTAGGTGTTGGGTGCTGGATGCTAATTGCGATGCAAGGCAATTTGCAATAGCATTCCACAAAAGGATATCTTATATTTGGAAAAAGATGTCTTATGAGTTTTAAATTCGAAAAGTTAGATATTTGGAAAAAGGCTATGGTATTAGGGGAGGATGTCGATGTCATAGCAGAAACCTTCCCCAAAAAAGAAATTTTCAATCTTAAAAGCCAGATAAGAAGAGCAGCAGATTCAGTAGCATTAAATATTTCTGAGGGCTCTATTCTTCAATCTGATCCTGAACAAAAGAAATTCTTGGGATATTCAATCCGTTCTTTAGCAGAGGTAGTTACTTGTTTGTACAAAGCAAGAAATAGAAAGTATATAAACGAAAATTATTTCAAGGAAAAGTGTGACTTTTGCTACCATCTAATGAATATGCTCATAGCATATCGCAAAAACTTTCTTTAATCCTGAATGTCATTTCATAAAACGAAAATAACACCCAGCATCCAGCATCCCTCATCCAGCCTTGCGCTGATAGTAGGGCTACTTATTTCAATTTGTATTTCCTGTGGAAATAATACAGAAACGGAACAAGATCACCTAGTTTTCCGATATAACGAGCACGGAAACATTCCTACGCTCGACCCTGCTTTCGCCAGAAATCCACAAGCTATTTGGCCAGACAACCAACTTTACAATGGTTTGGTACAACTTGATGATTCCCTAAACATTAAACCAGATATCGCAAAAAGTTGGACTATTAATGACTCTACTTATACCTATACTTTTTTTCTTCGGAATGATGTTTTCTTTCATCAAAATAAAGCCTTCGCCCAAAAAGGTCTACACAGCCCTACGCGATATACACGCAAGGTTGTAGCGCAAGATTTCGTATATAGTTTTGACAGATTGACGAACGAAAAAGTAGCGTCTTCGGGAAGCTGGGTTATGAATTATGTGGAAAGTTATAAAGCTATAGATGACCATACACTAGTTATTCAATTGAAACAACCGTTTCCAGCGTTTTTAGGATTGCTCTCAATGCGATATTGTTCAGTTGTTCCAAAAGAAGCTGTAGAATTTTATGGAAATGAATTCAGAAGAAACCCCGTAGGCACAGGGCCATTTCAATTTAAAATGTGGGAAGAAAACATAAAGCTCGTTTTTAGAAGGAACCCATTATATTTTGAAAGAGACGAAGACGGAAATAAACTTCCATATTTAGACGCTGTGGCAATCACGTTTTTACCCGATAAGCAAAGTGAATTTCTACAATTTGCACAAGGAAAACTCGATTTTATTTCAGGCCTCGATGGAAGCTATAAAGATGAATTATTAACTAGCCAAGGAAAACTCCAGCCAAAATATAAGGATTTGGCTTATATGATTACTGGACCTTATCTAAATACAGAGTACCTGGGATTATTTATGGCAGCCAACACGCCCGAAATAAAGAATAAATCCTTACGACAAGCGATAAACTATGGCTTCGATCGGGAAAAGATGGTAAAGTATTTGCGCAACGGAATTGGTATTCCCGCTATCCACGGATTTATTCCCAAAGGTCTGCCAGGTTATGAAGAAATTGATGGTTACACATATCAGCCCGAAAAAGCAAAATTACTAATTGAACAATATAAAACAGAAACAGGTGATTTAAAGCCTGAAATCACAATTGGTACCAACAGTCAATATTTAGATTTGTGTGAATATGTGCAGCGAGAGCTAGAAAAAATCGGAATAGCAGTTACGATAGATGTTATGCCGCCATCCACTCTCAGACAGATGAAAAGCAGTGGTGAACTCGATATTTTCCGCGCCAGTTGGATTGCAGATTATCCCGATGCCGAAAATTACTTATCCCTATTTTACAGTCCAAATTTTGCGCCAAATGGCCCTAATTATATGCATTTTAAGGATGAGAAATATGACAGTTTATATTCAAAATCGCTTTCAATTTCGAATATTGTAGAAAGAAAAATACTCTACACGAAAATGGATTCTATAATTGTTGAAGAAGCTCCAGTCGTACCCTTATTTTATGATATGGCTGTTCGCTTTGTAAACAAAAAAGTAAGTGGTTTGGGTATTAATCCCCAGAATTTTTTAGTTTTGAAAAGAGTGAAAAAATCGCCCTAACCCCCTGAGGGGGAAGTCGTACGGAAATCCCAATCCTTCGGATAGGTGGGAAGAGTCAAATTAATTTTTAAAAAAAATGAAATGGGATTTGGAGGTTCAGCTGCGGCAATGGTACAATCAATTCGCAATAATGCGAAGCTACTTGCCAAGAGAAATAATTACTTTGAAAAAGGCTTAGCTAAAAAATATAAAACTTCAACCAAAATTATTGACTACAAAAAATTATCACCTGCTCAGTTTGAGGCATTCAAACAAAAATTGAAAGAAGACGAATCACGCAGGCAAAAAAAATTGGCAATTGTTTTTGGTAGCGTGATGTTAGTAATTATTAGTGGGTTTGTCTATCTTTTATTTTTTCATTAAATCTTTGCGACTCTGCGCCTTTGCGAGAAATCATCCTTTCCGCCACTTCGACGTCTCCTCAAAAACGTGCTCTAAAATCTTGGCATCATCATCTGAAAATTCAATTTCTCTTCTGCTCATCACCACTTTTGCAACCTCAAAAGCTTTATCGGTTTTATAAGTTGTAAAACCTCCACTTCCACCCCAACTAAAGCTAGGAATAAAATTTCGAGGGAAACCACTTCCGAATATATTTGCGCTCACACCTACAACAGTTCCTGTATTAAACATAGTATTAATCCCGCATTTGCTATGATCACCCATCATTAAACCACAAAACTGAAGTCCTGTTCTCGCAAAACCTTCGCTCTCATAATCCCAAAGACGAACTTCGGCATAATTATTTTTTAAGTTGGAATTGTTGGTATCCGCACCAAGATTACACCACTCACCTATAACGGAATTACCTAAAAATCCATCATGACCTTTGTTTGAATATCCAAAAATTACTGCATTATTAACCTCTCCACCAACTTTACTATGCGGACCAATAGTTGTATTTGAATAAATTTTAGTTCCCATTTTCAAAGTGGAATGTTCGCAAAGTGCAAAAGGACCTCGCACAAAGGAACCTTCCATAATTTCAGCATCTTTCCCTATGTAAATAGGTCCTTCAGAAGCATTTAAGGTACAGAATTCAATTTTTGCACCTTCTTCAATAAATACATTTTGAGGATTCTTGGTCCACACCCCTTCAGGGATTGGTTGCGAATCTCTTCCATTAGTAAGCATTTTAAAATCTCGTTTTATCGCCATATTGAATAATATCAAAGCGGTCAAAATCTACTTCTTGTTCTTCAGTCGTGAAAAAAGCAATAGGTTCATCACCCAAAAAAACTGCTTGGTTTTCTTCTAAACCTTTAATAATGTTCACCAAGTTTTCCGAAGGAAGAAAAGAAGCGTTTATTAAGACATTCTTTTCAAGTTCCAGAAATGGATATTTTTCCGAAAGATAATCTTCGGTTACGGTTGTAGTTGTAAAACCCAAAAGATGTTCCCACTTTTCACGAATGGTTAAAATACCAACTCGAATGTCTGCCACTGGGCGTGTAAAAGTGAATGGTAGCAATTGGTTTCTTACATTACCGTCAAAAAGAATATAGTTCATTGTGTTTCTGCAGTTAAAGTTTATGTGTTATTTAAATTTCAGGAAAAAAAGTACAAAAACTAAGATTAAAGATAATATTGAAATGCTGACACCGGTAATTGCGAGTTTATAATTCTTTTCCGCTTTTTTTATGAGTGCCAGGTTTTGTTTTGCCATTTGTTGGATTACTTCTACCTGTTGCAGCTCGTTATTTTCGAGAATTTCAATACGTTTTAATAAACTAGTAGAATCCGAGTAATCTGTATTCGCTAATTTTGCCTTTTGTTTTTTGTTAGAAGATAGTAAACCGCCTGTCATTTGCACTAGAGCAACTGCGGTTGGTATTAGCTTTGTCCAAGGTACCATTATTTGAATTTATGTATGAGCTAATAAAGATAATAAAGGTGAACCCAACCCCAAACAAAAAGCCCTCGATTTCTCGAAGGCTTTAATATTATTTCGCAATTTGAAGATTATTCTTCAGTTGTAGCTTCTTTTGCTGCAGGCTTCTTAAACTTGTCATATTTGTTCTTGAACTTGTCAATACGACCAGCAGTGTCAATAAGTTTTGCTTTTCCAGTATAGAAAGGATGTGAAGTACGTGAAATCTCCATTTTTACCAAAGGATATTCAACACCATCAACTTCGATAGTCTCTCTAGTATCAGCAGTTGATTTGGTAAGGAAAACTTCTTCGTTACTCATATCCTTAAATGCAACTAATCTATAATTTTCTGGGTGGATACCTTTTTTCATCTCTGTAATATTTGTATTTAAAAATGTTCGCATCCGACCTTTCGGAATTGAGTTTGCAAATTTAAGTATTAATTGGAAATTAGCAACAAAATAACGCAATTTTTTAAATCATTTCAAAATAGACCGCAAATGTAACGTTTTACTATCTTTGTTTACTAATATAGAATTGTAACAAATACTATTAAAAAATGGAAAATGACTACTCAACTGTAAAGTTTTCAACTACTTACGGTGTATTATTAGGCCTGATTATTACTATCCTCGCAGTATTAATGTATGTAACAGGAATGCTGCTAACTGGAGAACAATGGCCGGTCTACATATTTTATTTATTCTTTCCATTCTATATAGTATATTGTGTTTATGAATATCGAAACAAAAATTTGGGTTTTTTATCTTTAGGTAACGCATTAAAAGTAGGCGTAACCGTGGCAGTAATTGGTGGAATAGTTTATGGTGTTTATAACCTTGTATTTTTCTATATAATCGAGCCAGGCATCTCAGATCAACTTATGGAGGTTGCCAGACAAAAAATAATTGATGAAAACCCAAATATGACAGAACAAGATTTAGAATCTACACTTGGTTTTGTAAAGAAATTTTCAAATCCCTTCTTTTCGTCAGCAATTTATATCTTATTAAGCGCAGTTTTCGGTTTTCTGTATGGACTTATTTCAGGAGCAATTTTTAAAAGAGAAAAACCATTTCTAGGCTAGAGCAATTCTAAATGAACATATCCATCGTCATCCCGCTTCTTAACGAGGAAGAATCACTTAATGAGCTTTACCATTGGATTGCAACAGTTATGCAATCCAATGCTTTTTCATACGAGCTTATATTTATTGACGATGGTAGTACCGACAATTCCTGGAAAATAATTGAAAAGCTTGCTAAGGAAGATCCTGTAGTAAAAGGAATTCGATTTCAAAAGAACTACGGAAAATCACAAGCTCTACACGCTGGATTCGCAATGACCAAAGGGGATGTAATCATTACCATGGATGCCGATCTGCAGGACAACCCTGAAGAGATTCCAGAAATGTACAAGATGATTATTGAAGAAGGTTTTGATCTTGTTTCTGGTTGGAAAAAGAAGCGATATGATTCTGTACTCAGTAAAAACTTGCCTTCAAAATTGTTTAATTATGCCGCACGAAAAACTTCAGGCGTAAAATTACACGACTTTAACTGCGGCCTAAAAGCTTATAAAAAAGAGGTTGTAAAAACCATCGAGGTAACTGGCGATATGCACAGATATATTCCAGTTTTGGCGAAAAATGCAGGCTTCAATAAGATTTCAGAAAAACCCGTATTACATCAAGCTCGAAAATATGGAACTACAAAATTTGGAGCAGAGCGCTTTATTCGAGGGTTTTTAGATTTAATAACTATTTGGTTTTTATCAACTTTTGGCAAGAGACCTATGCATCTTTTTGGTGCTTGGGGCGCAATAATGTTGATCATCGGCTTTCTTCTTACAGTATATTTAGGTATAGATAAATTATTTCTAAAACCGGATGGACGACTTATCGCTGAACGTCCACAATTCTTTATAGCCCTTACGGCGATGATTTTAGGTACACAACTTTTTCTGGCCGGATTTTTAGGTGAATTGATTCTTAGGAGCAAAAGAGCTTCTCAAAATTATATTATAAAGGAACAGATTTAAACTTTGTGTACTCCGTGCCTCTGTGCTTAATCTTTTTTTATCACCACTAAGACCCAGAAAGCTGAGAGTTTTTAGCTAATATTGAACTCAATATTCTCAAAACCACCTTATAAATACTTACTTTTGCACCTTTAATTTAAGCAAATGATTTACGTAGATCCAAAAATTTTAGCCCGCGTCAACCAATGGCTCACTCCTTTTTTCGACGAAAAAACCCAACAAGAGATTAAGGAAATGATCGCCCATAATCCTGAAGGATTGGAGGAAAGTTTTTATAAAAATCTAGAATTCGGGACAGGTGGAATGAGAGGAATAATGGGCGTTGGCGATAACCGAATCAATAAATATACTCTAGGAAAAAACACCCAAGGACTTTCAAATTATTTAAATGAACAGTTTCCAAACAAAAAAATCAAAGTTGCAATTGCATACGATTGCCGCCACAACAGCAAGAAGTTCGCTAAAATCGTAGCTGATGTTTTTACGGCAAACGGAATAAAAGTTTTTCTCTTTTCAGATTTGAGACCTACGCCAGAGCTTTCCTTCGCAGTAAAATATTTAGATTGTCAAGCTGGAATCGTTTTAACAGCATCACACAATCCACCAGAATACAACGGTTATAAAGTGTATTGGGAAGACGGCGGACAACTTGTTCCACCGCAGGATGGTGAAATTATTTCAGAAATAAATTCACTGAAATATGAAGACATTAAGTTTGAAGCGAATGAAGATTTAATTCAATCTATAGATACTGAAGTTGATGAAGCTTTTGCAAAAGCTTCGGTTGAAAACGGAACTTTTAATACATCAATAGATGCAAAAGACAATCTGAAAATTGTTTTCACTTCACTTCACGGCACTTCTATCACGATAGTTCCACAAGTTTTGGAGCAGGCTGGTTATAAAAATGTTTCAATTGTTGAAGAACAGGCAAAACCCGACGGGGATTTTCCAACGGTGAAATCTCCAAATCCCGAAGAGCCAGCAGCTTTAAAAATGGCTTTGGACCTTGCCGAAAAAGAAAACGCTGATATCGTAATCGGAACTGATCCAGATTGTGATCGCTTAGGAATTGCAGTTCGAAACAACAAAAATGAAATGGTGATTCTTAACGGAAACCAAACGATGGTTTTAATGACTCATTTTCTCTTGGAACAATGGAAGAAAGCAGGAAAACTGAACGGAAAGCAGTTTGTTGCTTCAACCATCGTTTCTACACCAATGGTTGAAAAGATAGCTAATCATTTCAAGGTAAAATATATTGAAGGACTTACTGGTTTTAAGTGGATTGCAAAAATGATAAAGGATTTTCCAGAACTTGAGTTCATTGGTGGCGGGGAAGAAAGTTTTGGTTATTTGGTAGGCGATTTTGTCCGTGATAAAGACGCAGTTACCGCTACCCTACTCGCTTGTGAAATTGCCGCACAGAAAAAAAATTCCGGAAGTAGTTCGTTTCAATATATGGAAGATATATATAATAAATTCGGTAATTATCGAGAACATCTTATTTCTGTTACGAAAAAAGGGAAACAAGGTGCTGAGGAAATTTCAGCAATGATGAAGGAGCTTCGTGATAACCCATTTAAGGAAATTGCAGGAAACAGAGTAGTGAGAATTGATGATGTTTCTAAAAACGAAACCACAGACTTTAATAAACAAGAAATTTCAAAACTAAATTTGCCAAAATCTAACGTTTTAATTTATTATACGGAAGACGGGAGTAAAATTGCAGCACGACCAAGCGGAACCGAGCCGAAAATAAAGTTCTATATTAGCGTGAACACTTCGGAAAAAGAAAATTTCGAGGAAATACTTCAGAAAAAAATAGATGCTATTGCTGCACAACTAAACATTAGTTAATGAATTATTTCAAAAAAGTATTACGTTACGTCATTCCCTATAAACGGTTTGCCTATCTGAATATATTTTTCAACATATTATACGCTTTATTCAGTACTCTTTCCTTTGTAGCATTAATACCCGTTTTAGAAATTATCTTCAGCAATGAACGTAAACTTGGTCCAGAACCTATTTATAAGGGAATTAGCAATCTAAAGGACTATTCACAGGAGTATCTTAATTATTTTATCGTAGATAACATTAATAAACATGGTGAATTTAAAGTCCTAATGTTTATGGTGGGTATAATAATTACATTATTTCTATTGAAAAACCTAAGTAATTACTTAGCAATGTTTTATTCTACTTTCATGCGAAACGGGGTTTTAAGAGACCTCCGTAATGATCTTTACAGCAAAGTAATTAGTTTCCCGTTAGCATTCTATTCTGAAAAAAGAAAAGGTGACACAATTTCTCGCTTAAGCGGAGATGTTGATGAAGTAAAAAACTCTGTACTTTCAGTATTGGAAATGATAGTTCGCGAACCGCTTACAATAATATTCTCGCTAATTACTATGCTTTTAATTAGTGCAAAACTTACTCTTTTCGTTTTTCTGTTTTTGCCAATTTCAGGATTTCTTATTTCTAAGATAGGAAAGTCATTAAAAAGGCAATCGCTAAAAGTTCAAGAAGAACAGGGTGTTTTCCTATCCATTTTAGAAGAAACAATGGGGGGATTGCGCATTATAAAGGCTTTTCACGCTGAAAATTTGTTTCAGAAAAAATTTGAAGATAGCAACGAACGTTTTTATAAGCATTCCAACAAAGTAACAAACAGACAGAATCTTGCTTCACCTTTAAGCGAACTTTTAGGAATTATCACAATTGGTATTCTATTGGTTTACGGAGGATATTTAGTTTTCGTTGATAGAACATTAGAATCAAGTTTCTTTATAGGTTATATAATGTTGGCCTACAACATTCTTACTCCTGCAAAAGCCATTGCAAAAGCCAGTTATTCTATAAAACGTGCAGATGGTTCCGCTCAACGTATTTTTGAAATATTGGAAACCGAAAATACGATTACCGATATTGAAAACCCTATTCAAAAAGAAGGTTTTGATAATGTTATTTCGATCAAAAATATTTCGTTTAAATACGAAGATCAATATGTGCTAAAAGATTTCTCTTTAGATATTCCTAAAGGAAAAACCGTTGCACTTGTCGGCCAATCTGGAAGTGGAAAAAGTACAATTGCTAACTTATTGACTCGTTTTTACGACGTAAATCATGGTAGCATTGAAATCGACGGCATTGATATAAAAAATATTTCGAAAAGATCACTTCGCGGTTTAATGGGAATTGTTTCACAAGATTCCATCCTTTTTAATGATTCGGTTGCGAATAATTTAAAACTTGGAAAACCTTCGGCTTCCGAAGCAGAATTGCTTGAAGCTTCCGAAATAAGTAATTCGTACGAATTCATAAAAGACCTTCCTGAAGGTTTTGAAACCAACATTGGTGACAGTGGAAACAAACTCAGTGGCGGCCAGAAACAACGTCTAAGTATAGCTCGAGCTGTTTTAAAGAATCCACCGATAATGATTTTGGATGAGGCAACGTCTGCTTTGGATACCGAAAGCGAGCGTTTAGTTCAGGATGCATTGGAAAAAATGATGAAAAACAGAACATCGATTGTGATTGCACATAGATTATCTACAATTCAGAGTGCAGATAAGATCGTGGTTCTTTCCAAAGGCAAAATCGTAGAGCAAGGTAAACACCAAGAACTTCTAGCATTGAAAGGTGTTTATTACAGTTTGGTTGAAATGCAGTCACTGGCGTAGAGACGCACAATCGTGCATCTCTACCGCCGCGCAAAAAATCCTATCATTCAATTAAACCATTCCTTGGTACTTTAGTCATATTAATAATTGTACAATAGTGGTTGAAGAAAAAGAACTGGTAAAGGCATTAAAGACCGAAGCGGACAAAGAGGCTGCTTTCAGGGAACTTGTTAAGCAGTACAAGGAACGACTTTACTGGCAAATACGTAATATGGTTTTGGATCACGATGACGCCGATGACGTGCTTCAAAATACATTTATAAAAATTTATAGGAACATCAATTCCTTTAAAGGCGATAGCAAGCTCCATACATGGATGTTCCGAATCGCGGCGAACGAATCCATCACTTTTCTGAACAAAAAAGCAAAACGCAATAATGTTTCCTTAGAAAATGTAAAGGACAACGCATTGCGAAAACTAGAAAGCGATGTTTATTTTGAAGGCGATGCGATCCAACTACAATTTCAAAAGGCTATAGCCACGCTTCCAGAGAGACAGCGTCTTATTTTTACAATGAAATATTTTGAAGACCACACTTATGAAGAGCTTTCACAAATACTCGAGGTCACTGTCGGTGGGCTTAAAAGTAGTTATCACATAGCGGTCAAGAAAATTACAGAATTCATAAAAACGAATGAAACTTTATAAATTAATAGAAGTCAAAAATTAAAGTGAAAAAAGAAAACAACATACCGAATTTTAAAGTTCCCGAAGGATATTTTGAAACTTTCGAAGAGCAACTTTTTAGTAAAATTTCAGAAGAAAAATTTCCGAAAACAAATGGCTTTACAGTTCCAATGGATTATTTTGAAAATCTTGAGAATCGTGTTTTGAATACTGTGGAGAATTCAGAAAAAACGACAAAAGTAATTCCATTATTCCCGAAAAAATATCTCGGTTATGCAGCGGCAATTGCTGCTTGCTTAATTATTGGTTTCTCATTTTTCACGAATACAACAGACGAACAAAACTTAGATACGCTGCAATGGTTTGCTATTGATAGCTATATTGAAGAAGGAAATCTGAATTTAGATTTATACGATATAACAACAATGATAGAAGATTCGGATATTTCAGGAGTTGAAGTTCAAAAATGGGAACTTTCCCAAAGTGCTTTGGAGGATTATCTTTTTGAAAATATAGATTCAGAAATCTTAATAAACGAACGATGAAAAAGTTATTATTTATACTATTATTTTCGGTGCTAGGTCTTCAAGCCCAAGATGGAAAACATGAACAAATCAAAGCTTTTAAAACGGCATATATTACTGATAAGTTGGCATTAACTTCTTCCGAAGCTGAAAAGTTCTGGCCCATTTACAACAATTATGATGAAAAATTTCGTGCTTTAAAAATAAATGAACGCAGAGATATTTATAAAAAATTGCGCGACGGAGTAGATAAGCTAACGGATGCAGAAGCAAACGAGATGATCGATAAAGATCTATCTTTAGAAGCCAACGAGTTAGAGCTTCGCAAACAAATGACTAGTGAATTGAGAAAGGTTATTTCTCCGAAAAAAATAATTCTACTTAAAAAAGCCGAGAACGATTTTAAACGTGAGCTGCTGGAAAGGTATAGACACGGGAGAGATAAGGTAAAAGAAAAACTATAATAAAGCCCCGAGAATTTCAGGGCTTTTATTTATATGAACGAAAAGGACCTAATTTACATTGCTCCCCACTCTTTCAAAGATTTTTCGTTTAAAGAAATATAGTCATTATTCTTAGCCGCTTTTGCAAGTTTCAAAGATTCTTTAGCTGCTTCAATAGCACCTTTTTTATCTCCTGCTTTTGCATAAATCAATGATTTTTGACGCAGTTGATAATAAGCTGGAGACTTGGTCATTTCCATAGCCTTATCCATCCAAATTTTTGATTGCTTAATGTCTTTTCCTGCATCAAAATAATAAACCGCAGCAGCATAATATTCATTTGCTCCAGGTCCATTCATGATTTTTTCGATACTAGAAGTAACAGCCTCATCTGTATAAAACTTAATGGGAACGCCAACATAGGTTTTATCCCATAGAATTCCTAAGGTAGCAGCATCAAATTTAAGATCATCAAAAGACATTGTAAATGTTTCAAAGCTTTTAGTCAAAGGAGATACTGGCACAGTAACTTTAGCAACAACCTTACTATTGTCTATCTTTTCAGGTGCGCCCCAGTTATTAACATCATTATAAAAATAAACCTCCCAATTTGAAGCTCCTGGTTTTGTGAAGATAGCATAAGATCCTGCAGGAACTTTTTTCCCTCCAATTTCCACATCATTACTAAATGAAATTGTAGTATTTGAGTTTGCACCTGTGCGCCATATTGCATCATAAGGAACAAGATCTCCATAAATAGTTCTATTCTTCATAGAGGGTCTGGAGTATTCAAGAGTTACATCTGTAAGTCCTACTGTTTGTTCTATTTTTTGAAATGGACTTGATTGTGGAGTCTTAATCTGCGCCTGTGTTCCCACAGTTATCATAATGGCAGAAAAAAGTAAAATAATTTTTTTCATCGTAATGGTTTTTAGGTATTTATATTTTCTACGAAGGTACTGTTTGAATTAATTTTTGTTTGTTAATAAAAACTTAAAATAGAGGAATTTTGACAACATTTGAATATTCGCTACTTCATACTATACTTAACACACGCAAGAATTGTTAATTCTTTGTTTAAACTTTTTCTGATATCGTAAAACAAAGTATTTTTATCGTAAAATTTAAAGGAAATGTTGAGTGCTATTAAAAAAATATTTAAGACGCGTTTAGGTAACAAGGTTATTGATAATAATACCTATAGACTATTAAGGATGAACAGTAAACTTTCGGTAAAGCAGAACAAGTAGAATCGCTGCATGAAAATTTATACGCTACACGAAAAACAGAATTTGCCCATTTCTATGGATGAGGCATGGAATTTTTTATCTGACCCAAAAAATCTTAAAGTAATCACACCAGACTATATGGGTTTTAATATAAAGTCTGGCGCAGATAGACCAATGTTTGCTGGCCAGATAATTGAATATATCGTAACTCCAATTTTAGGAATAAAAACCAAGTGGGTTACAGAGATAACACATTCTGTAGAGAAAGAATATTTTGTTGACGAGCAACGCGAAGGACCTTACGCTTTATGGCACCACAAACATTTTATTAAACAAATTGATGGCGGTGTTGAAATGGAAGATCTATTGCACTACAAACTTCCATTCGGTTTTCTAGGTCAAATGGTGCATCCTTTTTTGGTAAAACCAAAATTGGACGAAATATTTGAATACAGAAAAAACAAACTCAACGAGCTTTTCGGCACTATGTAATTTTCTGATAATTGAACATTACCTATTTTCAACTTTAAACATCCATTAGACTTTGGCAGATAAAGTAAATATTTTTTGGTTCCGAAGAGACTTGCGTTTAGATGACAACGTTGGTTTTTATAAAGCACTTCACGGAAAATTTCCAGTTCTTCCTATATTTATATTTGATTCAGAAATTTTAAACGAACTTCCTAAAGATGATGCTCGCGTGACATTTATCGCTGGAACACTCCAAAAAATGCGTAATGAACTACAAGAAAATGGAAGCAGTCTCGCAATCTATCTCGGCAAACCAATAGATGTTTTTAAAGATATTTTTTCAGAATTCGAAATTCAAAACGTTATTACCAATCGTGATTATGAACCTTATGCAAAAAAACGTGACGAAGAGATAGCAGAATTATTCTCTCAAAAAAATATCGGTTTCTACACCTTTAAAGATCAAGTGATTTTTGAGACGAACGAAGTTGTAAAAAGCAATGGCGAACCGTATATAGTTTATACACCTTATATGAAAATCTGGAAGGAAAAATTCAGGACAGATTATAAAGAGAAAATTTATTACACATCTGAGGTTTTAAAAAACCTTTATCAAAATAAAAGACTTCCAAATCTTTCACTTACTGATATTGGATTTAATAAATCTACAATAGAAATTCCTGAGTTTGATGTTACTCCAACCACTATTCAGGAATATGAAAAGAAACGAAATTTTCCGGCGCAGGACGCCACTTCGCATCTTGGACCGCATCTGAGGTTTGGCACAGTTAGTATTCGACAAATAATTAAAAAAGCAACTTTAGAAAGCAATGAAGTTTTTTGGCAAGAACTTATTTGGAGAGAATTCTTTATGCAAATATTATGGCATTTTCCAGAAACTTTAGAAAATGCTTTCAAAAAGAAATACGATAGAATTGAATGGCGAAATAACGATGTTGAATTTGAAAAGTGGAAAAAAGGAGAAACAGGTTATCCGATGGTTGACGCCGGAATGCGCCAACTAAATGAAACTGGTTATATGCACAATCGTGTGCGAATGGTGGTTGCCAGCTTTTTATGCAAACATCTGCTGATAGATTGGCGATGGGGCGAAGCTTATTTTGCTCAAAAATTATTAGATTACGAAATGTCCAGCAACGTTGGAAACTGGCAATGGGCGGCAGGCAGCGGTGTAGATGCCGCTCCTTATTTTAGAATCTTTAATCCGACCACTCAAATTGAGAAATTTGATAAGGATTACAAATATATTAAATATTGGATTCCAGAATTTGGAACAGATCAATATCCCAAAAAAATGGTAGATCACAAGGAAGCTCGCGAACGTTGTTTAACAACTTATAAGGCCGCAGTATCATAAATTTTCATTTTTTTCGAAATTAGGGTTTGTTAAAAAAAACGTAAATGAAGGGTAATTTTATGCCGTTCAGCACAATTTTGCTACTCTTGCACAGTTAAGTAAAGCAGGACAACAAACCCAAAACTATGAAGAAGATTTTATTTTTAGCCCTTCCCCTATTTTTATTTACGTTGCAAGCGACCGCGCAAGACTCTATCCAAGTAAGAAAAAATACCCTGAACGATCAAATGACTGAAGCATTTGACAAGAGCAACAGCTATCAGGAATATAAAGTAATCAAAAAGACTCAGCTTGCCACTTTAAAAAGAAATATTCTTGATTCCGTATCTAACTTTGATAAAAGAATCTATGCCCAAGAAAATGAATTGGGAATGCAAAAAAAGGACATAGATTCGCTTCGTCAGAATTTAAAGAATACCCAGCAAAATCTTGAAGCTTCAAAAGAAAAAGAGGATGGAATTGAGATTTTTGGGATTTTAACTTCCAAAGCTACTTACAATTCAATAATGTGGATCATTATCTTGATTTTGTTATTGATAAGTGGTTTTCTCTTTTACCGTTTTTTAAACAGCCATAAAATCACCAATGCTGCCCAATTGAAAATGGCGGAGATGGAAATTGAATTAGAAGATTACCGCAGAAACAGCTTAGAGCGCGAACAAAAGTTGCGCAGAAAACTGCAAGACGAAATCAATAAAAACAGAAAGGCTTAATCTTAGGATTCAGTTCTAATAATTTTAGCACCCAGAGCCCTAAGTCTTTCATCAATATTTTCATAACCTCTATCTATCTGTTCAATATTGTGGATTATACTGGTTCCTTTGGCAGAAAGTGCAGCAATCAAAAGTGAAATCCCTGCTCTAATATCGGGTGAAACCATAGTCGTTGCCTTTAAGCTCGACTGAAAGTTATGTCCGATAACAGTAGCTCGGTGCGGATCACAAAGAATAATCTTCGCTCCCATATCTATCAATTTATCTACAAAGAACAAACGGCTTTCAAACATTTTTTGATGAATTAGGACACTACCTTTTGCCTGAGTACAAATAACAAGAACAATACTTAACAAATCTGGAGTAAAACCTGGCCACGGTGCATCAGCAACTGTAAGAATTGATCCATCAATATAGCCTTGAATCTCGTATTCCTTCTGCGCAGGAATATGAATATCATCACCTTTTTTATTCAGTTTTATACCAAGTTTTCTAAAAGTTTCAGGAATTAAACCAAGATTTTCCCAACTCACATTTTTAATGGTTATTTCACTTCGTGTCATTGCAGCTAGACCAATCCAACTGCCAATTTCAATCATATCTGGCAAAACTCGATGCACACATCCGCCCAACTGTTCTACTCCTTCAATAACCAAAAGATTTGAGCTAACTCCACTGATTTTTGCGCCCATGGAATTAAGCATTTTACACAATTGCTGAATATAAGGTTCACAAGCGGCATTATAAATTGTAGTGGTTCCTTTGGCCAAAACTGCTGCCATAATGATGTTGGCTGTACCAGTTACCGAAGCTTGGTCCAAAAGCATATAAGTACCCTTTAGACCGTTTGGAGCTTCCACTCCGTAAAATCGATCCTCTTTATTATATCTAAATTTTGCACCTAGTTTTATAAAACCTTCAAAATGAGTATCCAGTCTTCTTCTACCAATTTTATCGCCACCAGGTCTAGGGATATATCCTTTTCCAAATCTGGCTAAAAGGGGTCCTACAATCATTATTGAACCTCGCAATGAACTTCCCTCATCCTTAAACATTTCAGTTTCAAGATAATCTAAGTTAATCTCGTCGGCAACAAAAGCATATTTGCCTTTGCCCAATCTCTGAATTTTAACACCAAGATTTTCTAAGATTTTTATCAGCTTATTCACGTCAAGAATATCTGGGATATTCTCAATCACCACCTTTTCAGGTGTCAATAATACTGCGCAGAGAATTTGTAAGGCTTCATTTTTAGCTCCCTGAGGCGTGATTTCACCCTTCAGTTTATGCCCGCCTTCTATTTGGAAAGTTCCC
>CAJDWD010000006.1_pt1 | contig 21455 bp, 19 predicted proteins | sample 7391451 | NCBI WGS metagenome assembly CAJDWD01 (sample SAMEA7055716, study PRJEB34461) | soil metagenome | biome: terrestrial ecosystem; feature: Peninsula; material: soil | place: Antarctica | collected 2016
CGAATTGAACAAGTGTTTATCAAAACCAGATCGGCCTCTTCCAGTAAATTTGTAGTATTATAACCTTGGTCCGCTAAAATAGAAGCCACAATCTCACTGTCACTAAAATTCATTGCGCAGCCGTAGCTTTCTAAATATAATTTTTTAGAATTCACCTCTTTGGTCTCAAGAACCAAGGTATTTCCTTGTTTTGTTTCATCAATAACTTTTGCCATAATCTAAATAAAAGCAAACCGAACCAATTGCTTTTCCGGCTTGGACGGCAAAGATAGGGTTTTAAGAAACGGTGACAAAGTGGCAGATTGGGTTTTGTGAAAAAAGTTAGATTTGTGTTTAAAGCCCATAATAGATGAATGCAAAACTTTAATTCCATTTACTTTAATTTTCTACCTTTAAACTAAAGCATCTTTTTTTCGACAAATTATAAATTGTGGATATCGTATTTATTGATATAGATTCGTGCATTCGTGACGTAATTACCTACCCAATTTTCGAATTTTTCAATCAAAATCTTTCGTATTAAAAAATTCATATACTTTTGCAGTCTTAATAAGATAGCATATGGCAAAGAATTTAGTGATAGTTGAGTCCCCAGCAAAAGCAAAAACCATTGAAAAATTTCTAGGGAAAGATTTCAAAGTTTCCTCCAGTTTTGGGCACATTGCAGATCTTCCTTCCAAGGAATTGGGGGTAGATGTAGATGGGGACTTCACACCTAAATATGTAGTGAGTAGCGATAAGAAAAAGTTAGTTGCGGAGTTAAAAGCACTTTCTAAAAAAGCTGAAATGGTTTGGTTAGCGAGTGACGAGGACCGAGAGGGTGAAGCAATTGCGTGGCATTTAGCTGAAGAATTAAAATTGGATAAAAGCAAAACCAAGCGTATTGTTTTTCACGAAATTACAAAATCTGCAATTTTAAAAGCAATTGAAAATCCACGTCAAATTGATTATAATCTGGTAAATGCCCAACAAGCACGTCGTGTTTTAGATCGTTTGGTTGGTTATGAGCTTTCACCTGTACTTTGGAAAAAAGTAAAAGGTGGACTCTCCGCCGGACGTGTACAATCTGTTGCAGTGAGATTGATTGTTGAGCGCGAACGTGAAATAGAAGTTTTCAATCCTGTGGGTTCTTATAGAATTGATGCGGAATTTACCACCCTTGAAGGCAGTAAGTTTAAAGCGAAACTTCCAAAGAATTTTGATACTGAGGAAGAAGCACGAGAGTTTCTTCGAAAAAATATAGGTGCTGATTATAAAATTTCAGATTTAACGAAAAAACCCGCAACCAAATCGCCTGCTGCGCCTTTTACTACTTCAACATTACAACAAGAAGCAGCGAGAAAACTTTATTTTTCGGTTGGAAAAACAATGACAATAGCACAGCGTCTTTATGAAGCTGGACTAATAACATATATGCGTACCGATAGTGTGAATCTTTCCAACGATGCAAAAAGTGCAGCGCAAAAGGAAATTAGCTCTTCCTATGGAAAGGAATATAGCAAGCCACGCGATTACAAAAGCAAGAGTAAGGGTGCTCAGGAAGCTCACGAGGCTATTCGTCCAACAGATATGAGCCAACACACAATTACTGGCGATCATGATCAAGCGCGTTTGTACGATTTAATTTGGAAACGAACCTTGGCTTCACAAATGAGCGATGCGCAATTAGAGCGTACTAACGTAAAAATTGATATACTTTCTAAGGAAAAGGTTTCAGAAAATTTCAGTGCAAACGGTGAAATGATAAAATTTGATGGTTTCTTAAAAGTATATTTAGAAGGAACCGATTTTGAGGAAGAGGAGCAGGAAGGTATGTTGCCTAATATGAAAAACGGTGATGCGCTAGAAAATAATTATATAACTGCAACCGAAAGATTTACGCGTCCGCCATATCGATACACCGAAGCTTCGTTGGTAAAACAATTGGAGGAATTGGGTATTGGTCGACCTTCTACTTATGCACCAACTATTTCTACAATTATTAGTAGAAATTATGTTGAAAAAGGTACTATTGATGGTTCAGAACGTAAATACCTTCAATTAACTTTGCAGAAACAGATTATTAAGGATAAAACCTTAGCCGAGGCTGTAGGATCAGACAAGGGCAAACTTGTTCCTACAGATATCGGGATTATCGTGAATGACTTCTTGGTCACTAACTTTGAAACTATTCTCGATTATAATTTCACGGCAAAAGTAGAGCAGGATTTTGACGATATTGCTGAAGGAAAAGAGGAGTGGACAAAGATGATGAAGGATTTCTACGCGGATTTCCATCCGCGTGTTAAAGATGTAGAGGAAAATGCCGATCGTGAAAGTGGCGAGCGCATTCTTGGAGAAGATCCTGTATCTGGTAGAACTGTTTTGGTTCGTCTTGGGAAGTATGGACCGATGGCCCAGATTGGTGCTCCAGATGATGATGAGAAAATTTTCGCTAGTCTTCGTCCAGATCAGCAATTGCATTTAGTTACTTTTGAAGAGGTAATGGATCTTTTTAAACTTCCGAAAACATTAGGTATTTATGAAAATGAAGAAGTTGAAGTAAACAATGGTCGTTTTGGCCCGTATGTGCGCTTTGGGAAAATCTTTATTTCACTTCCAAAAGGTATGGATCCGCTAGAAGTTGAAATGGCTTTCGCAAAAGAGCTTATTGAAGAAAAGAAAAAAGCTGATGCACCTATATATATGTATGAGGAATTGCCAGTTCAAAAAGGAGTTGGTCGTTTCGGTCCGTTTATAAAATGGAATAATATGTTCATCAATGTGAACAAGAAATATGATTTTGATAATCTTTCTGATGAAGATATTGTAGAACTCATCGATGATAAAAAACAGAAAGAAATAGACAAGTTGATTAACGAGTGGCCAGAAGAAAAAATTCGAATCGAAAAAGCTCGTTGGGGACGCTTCAATATAATTAAAGGGAAAACGAAGGTGGAATTGCCAAAAGGAACAGAAGCGGATAAAATAACTTTGGATGAAGCGCAAGATATGCTTGCAAAGAAAAGTCCGAAGAAAAAGGCTGCAGCCAAAAAGAAAGTTCCAGCTAAGAAAAAAACCACAGTTAAGAAGAAATAATGATAGAATTTTTAACTTCGGTTTCTAAAAAAATATTGGCGTATCGTGAGTTGTTACCTTTGGGAACATTGGGAAAACAAATTGAAGTTCATGCAAAAACAGGTGAGTTGCCCGATTTAAAGAACGTGAAATTTGCAATTCTAGGTATTAAGGAAAATCGTGCAGATATCGATTTTATTGGCGGTGAGCTTTCTTTTGATCCGTATCGTAAAGCACTTTATTCATTATACCCAGGAAATTGGAATTACAAAGTAATTGATCTTGGCGATATAGAGAAAGGTGAAACTCCAGAAGATACTCGTTTCGCTGCCAAAGAAGTTATCGCCGCTTTGTTGGATAAAAATATAGTTCCGTTAATTCTCGGCGGTAGTCAAGATTTGGCTTATGCGCAATATCGCGCTTATGATGGACGAGGAGAAATGGTAAATGTTGTTAATATAGACAACCGTTTTGACCTTGGAAATGCTGAATTGCCTATATCGAATAAGTCTTATGTAGGGAAAATGGTGGTTGACCAACCATATAATCTTTTTAATTATAGTGTGCTTGGTTATCAATCTTTTTTCAATGCGCCTCAAGAAATAGCTTTGATGGAGAAGCTGTTTTTTGATGCATATAGATTGGGAGTGGTTTCTGCAGATATTAGTGTTGTAGAACCTATATTGCGTGATGCCGACATGGTTACCTTAGATGTTACTGCAATAAAAAGTGCAGAATTAAGTTATAAAAATAATGAAAGCCCTAATGGTTTTGACGGACGTGAAATTTGTGCCATTTCGCGCTATGCCGGTATTAGCAATAGTGTAAAATCTTTTGGTGTTTTTGAACTTAGCGATTCTATTGAAAGTAAAAGTGGAGCTATGCTGGTGGCTCAAATAGTTTGGTATTTTATTGAAGGTGTAAATTTTAGAGTTGAAGATGGAGATTTTGAGAATGAAAGACTATTCACCTCGTATAAAGTGCCTATTGAAGATGAAATCTTGGAGTTCAAAAAGAGTAATAAAACAGAAAGATGGTGGATTGTTTTGCCTTTTATTTCAAACGTTAATAATAAATTAAAAAGCAGAACGTTATTACCTTGCACTTATGGCGAATATTTGGGTGCTTGTAACCAGGAAATTCCTGAGCGGTGGTTGAAGGCCCGCCACAAAAATGAAGTATAATCAAACAGTACAATTAAAACGGGTTCATTGTTTTTCAAAAAAAAAATTGTTTTTTTGAAATTTTATAGATAGGTTTACGCCCTGAAATCCCGAAATTTAACCAAAATACCTATGAAGAAGTTTATTGCATTAACTGACTAAAACCGTAACGGTTAGATCTTTCTATATGGACGAGACTGAGATTACCAACTCAGAATATCGTCAATTTGTATATTGGGTGCGTGACTCCACAGTAAGATTGCGTTTGGCTATTGCGGCCGATGAAAATGGAGCTACTCCTGGTGACGGAGGTATTGGTGATTTTGCCTTTGTGGATCAGGAAAATACTGAAATGACCCCTTATGATCAGTATATGTATGATAACTATTTCGGTATGGGTGAAGATTTTTATGCTGGAAGAAAGCTCAACAGTAAGACGAAACTAATCTGGGACACCTCAAAATATCCAGATGAATATTATTCTGAAGTAATGGACACTATGTACATTCCTGCTGAAGAAGCTTATAACGGCAACCGAACCATAGATGTTAAGAAATTGAAGTTCCAATACACCTATATGGATATGGAAGCTGCTGCACGCGATAAATCTAAGAGAAGAAAAGATTTCATCATAAAAGAAGAATTGGAAATTTATCCAGATACTACAGTTTGGATTAGAGATTTTAATTACTCTTATAACGAGCCTATGCACAATGATTATTTTTGGCATAATGCTTACGGTGAATATCCTGTTGTTGGTGTAAACTGGAAACAAGCAAAGGCTTTTTGTGCCTGGAGGACTTTATATAAAAACTCTTACCAAAAATCTAAAAAACGTCAACAGGTAAATTCATTCCGTCTTCCTGGCGAAGCTGAGTGGGAATATGCTGCACGTGGTGGACTGGAATCCGCAACTTATCCTTGGGGTGGTCCTTATACCAAAAACGATAGAGGATGCTTTATGGCTAACTTTAAACCGCTTCGTGGAGATTATGCAGCAGATCAGGCTCTGTATACTGTAGAGGCGAAATCTTATGAAGCCAACGATTACAATCTTTACAATATGGCTGGAAACGTTTCGGAGTGGGTAGCGTCATCTTATGATCCTTCTTCTTATGATTTTTCTTCATCTATGAATCCAAATGTGAACGATCCTAATAATATGAGAAAAGTTGTTCGTGGTGGATCTTGGAAAGATGTAGCATACTATCTTCAAGTAAGTACTCGTGATTTTGAATATGCAGATTCTGCAAGAAGCTATATTGGCTTTAGAACGGTTCAGGATTATATGGGTACAGATATTACTCTAAATTCAAATTTCGGCGACGCTCGATAATCAATTAATTACTATTCAAAAATAACCTTACCTAAAAACTCTCAATTAAAATTTAAACTATTATGGCACAAGCAAGATCATCAAAGAAATTATTTAATATGGCCTATGGCCTTGGAGCATCCATTGTAATTATTGGCGCATTATTTAAAATTACACACTTTGAAATCGCTGGAATAGGCGGTAACATATTATTGACTATTGGTCTAGTTACCGAGGCAATTATTTTTGCAATTTCGGCTTTTGAACCTGTAGATGACGATTTAGATTGGTCTTTGGTTTATCCAGAATTGGGTGGAGGTGTTGGCACAACACGCAAAGCAGCAATAATAGAGCAGCCTGAAGATACTCAAGGTCTTTTGTCTAAAAAATTAGATGAAATGCTTAAAGATGCACGTATTGATTCTGAACTTATGAATAGTCTTTCAACTAGCATCCGTTCATTTGAAGGAGCTACCAAAAGTATGGCGCCAACGGCCGAAGCAATGAATTCTACCAAAAAATACAGTGAAGAGATGGCTTTTGCAGCTGCACAAATGGATTCATTGAACAGCTTGTACACGGCTCAGATTGAATCAACCAGTCGTCAAGCTGAAGCGAATAGAGAAGCTGCTGAAAACGCAGAACAACTAAAACAACAAATGAAGCACTTAGCTACCAACCTTTCTTCATTGAATGGTGTTTATGGAGGTATGCTTTCTGCAATGACACATAAAAACTAAGATAGGTTCTCACCTTAATTATTAATCTTTAAATAGAATAAAAATGGCAGGAGGAAAACTATCCCCAAGACAACGAATGATTAACATGATGTATTTGATATTCATCGCTATGCTGGCGTTGAATATGTCAAAAGAAGTGCTTTCGGCGTTTGGTCTTTTAAATGAACGACTTACTGAGTCAAATTCAGCTGCGGATTCTCGAAACACGGCTTTCTTGGAAAATTTGACCACTAAAGCTGCCGAGCAGCCAGAGCAATACAGCTCGGTAAAGGCGAAGGCAGATCAAATAGCGGTTATCTCGGATGAGTTCGATGCGTATATCGAAGGAATGAAGAGTGAAATGATGAGTAAGATTAAACCTGAGGATACTCAAAACTATGAGACTCAGGATAGACCTGATGAACTAGATCAGAAACTTTTTAACGGTGATAAATTTACTCCTGCTGGACAAGAGTTTTTGGATCAAATAAATAAGTACAGGGACGGTGTTATTGCTGTTATGGGTGATGACCCAAGATATAAGAGTATTGTTTCTGATATTACCAAAAAGTTTGAAACCGAGCCGGTTAAACGTAACGATGGCGTTACTGTTCCTTGGTTAAACTATCATTATGAAGGCTTCCCTATGGTTGCTTCCAGAACTAAGATGACTCAGCTGCAGAGTGATGTAAAAACCACTGAAAATGAAATCCTTTCAAATATGTTAGCTGGACAACAGGCTGCTGCATTATCTTTTACTCAGTATAATACTCTTTTGGAAGCTACTAAAACTGCTTATTATGCAGGAGAGGAATTTGATGGTGGGATTGTTTTGGGTAGAAAAGATCCAAATACAAAGCCAAACCGTGTTGAGCTAACTTTAGACGGTAAGACGTTGTCTCCGGATCAGTACGCTATAGTAAACGGTAAAGTGATGCTTAAGATTAACGCAGGCGCTGCTGGAGATCACAAAATTGAAGGAAATTTAATTTTTACTGAAGATGGAAAAGATACTGAGGTTCCAGTTAATTTAGGATTCTCTACCATTACAAAACCTAATTCTGCAGTAATTGCTGCTGATAAAATGAATGTGGTTTATCGTGGAGTAGATAACCCAATGACGGTTTCTATTCCTGGTATTCCAGATAATAAAGTAAATGCTTCAGCTGCTGGTCTTTCAAAGGTATCAGGAAGTAAATACGTTATGCGTCCAGGAGCTGGAAGAACAGTTGTTATTAGTGCTAACGGAACTTTACCAGATGGTGCAGCTGTAGGCTCAAAGTCTGAATTCCGTATAAAAGATATTCCTAGCCCGGTTGGAACCATTCGTGGAGAAGACGGTAACGGAGGTCCTGTTCGTATGGAGCGTGGAGGTCTTGAAATTTCAAGCATTGGTGCTGCATTACAGGATTTTGACTTCGAACTTAAGCTTAACGTAACTGGATTTAGTTTTAAAGTTTCTGGTCAGCCAACTGTAAAAATTAGCGGTAACAAACTTAACGGAGCGGCAATAAGTGCATTGAAACGTGCAGGTCGTGGAGAAACCGTTCAAATATTCGATATTAATACAAATATTTCGGGAAGTAATGTGAAACTAAAAAGAACTTCTCCTGTATTTATTGAATTGACAAATTAGAATTAAAACCCTTAAAGGTATGAATTTGAGAAAAGTTGTTTTATGTGTTTTTGGTTTAGGGATGATGGCTGGTGCAAATGCACAGATAAACATTCTGAATGCCAAAACACCAGAGGATATAGGTAAAAAGACAGAAGCGCAGCTCGTCTATGATAATGAAAAGCCGTTGCCTTATGGTTATACTGATGATCGCTATGTTATGTGGTCTAAAGCAACTTGGGAAATCTTAGATCTAGATGAGAGAGTCAATTTTCCATTATATTATCCCATAGACACCAATAACATTGGTGCTGAAAGGAGATCTCTTTATGATGTTTTAGTTAAGAACATCAAGAACGGGAACATTGAAAACGTTTATTCAGATTCATATTTTACCGAAAAACGAACATTGAAGGATATTCAGGCCTCATTGGTGTATAGCGATACAACTGACTTAGGTATTGAACAATTTAACGCTGAGGGTATTGTAGATCCTCAATATGTTAGAAGCTTCTCTTTGGACGCTGGCGATATTGCAGAATACCGCATTAGAGGCTATTGGTATATAGACAAGCGTCAAGGCGAGCTTAAATACAGATTATTGGGTCTATGTCCAGTAGCCAATGAAGCTCGGTCCAAAGCTTTCCAAGATGATGGCTTAGATGCTAAGGTGGAATTATTTTGGATTTGGTTTCCATCTGTGCGAGATATTTTGCAGGATGCTAAAGCCTTTAACCGAAAGAACACTTCACAACCAGTGTCATTTGATCATTTGTTGAATTCAAGACGTTTTAACGGCGTTATATACAAGGAGGATAACGTTCAAGGTGATAGAGGTGTGAAAGATTATATTAACGATAACGCTTTAATGCAGTTGTTGGAGTCTGATAGAATCAAAGAACAAATACGTAATATTGAAATAGATTTGTGGAATTATTAATCCATTGATATATTAATTCTTAAGAAAAACCCTTCACATTCCATTCAGGAAGTTGAAGGGTTTTTTTATTCCCACGAAAGTGAAAATGCCTTTAATTAAAAGAGGAATTAAGATCATTTAAAATCAAAAATGAAGCAGATAGATTATATTGTCGTTGGTTTAGGTATTGCAGGTATCAGCTTTTGCGAACAGCTACAAGAGAACAATCGAAGTTTTATTGTTATTGATAATGGTGAAGATGGATCTACTGCAAAATCAGGAGGTATTTTTAATCCTACTGTGTTAAAACGCTTTACCGCAGCTTGGTACGCTTCTGACTTTTTTCCTGTTGCGAGGAATTTTTATGAACAGCTTTCTGAAAAGCTAGCTACCCAGATATTTAATGAAACACCAGTTTTAAGAATTTTCAAAAGTGTTGAAGAACAAAACAATTGGTCCGTTGCAACTGATAAGAGAGAATTGCAAGAATTTCTTTCTTCTGAATTTTTAAAAAATACAAATTCGTCAATTGAAGCTCCTTTCGGTTTTGGAGCAGTTTTAGGAACTGGACAAATTCAAACGAAAAATTTACTTTCAAGCTACCGAGAATTTCTTAATAACGAAGATTTATTGCTTTCTGAAGATTTTCAATATGAATTACTTCAAGAGAAAGAGAACAGGGTATTTTATAAAGACTTTTCAGCTTCAAAAATAATATTTGCTGAAGGCGCCAAAGTGATTGAAAATCCATTTTTTCCGAAGCATGCTATAGTCGGTAATAAAGGAGAATACATAGTGATAAAAGCTTCGGAGTTAAAAATGGATGGGCTTTTAAAAGGTTCAGTATATGTTATTCCTTTGGGAAATGATACTTACAAGGTTGGTGCAACTTATAGTCGTGATGATTATAGTTTAAACCCAACAGAGATTGCTAAAGAAGAAATATTATCAAAACTGAAAACGTTTATCAATTGTTCTTTTGAAGTAATAGAGCAAACCGCTGGTGTACGCCCAACTACCAGAGACCATCGGCCACTTCTTGGTGCTTGGGAAGAGAATTCAAATATAATTTTCTTTAATGGTTTGGGATCGAGAGGTTTTTTAATGGCACCCTTACTTTCAGAAATTCTCTACAATAATTTGGAAGATAATGTTCAATTATCAAAAGAAATGGATATTAAAAGAACACGAAATTGGAAATAATTATATGTCTATTAATTAGCGTTCAGCAATCTTTTTATCATAATCAACAAATAAGTTAATCCAAATATTCCGAGAGATTCGAACAATATATGGGAATAGTATAACTTGGCTTAAAATAATAACGAGGAAAGTATAATTTCTGTCTAAACCAATGAAAAAGAAGGCAATAATAAAAGTGGCAACAGCAATAGCAATACCAACACCATAGCTCACATACATTGCTCCAAAAAAGAATGACGGTTCTATTTTAAACTTTTTACCACAATTGCTGCAATGGTCGTGCATTTTCATGATTTTGGTTATTTTATATGGATTACCTTCCAAATACATTTCACCCTTGTGGCATACAGGACAAGTTCCTGTAATAATACTGTAGAGTTTCGTGCCTTTTATTAATTTCATTATCAGCTTTTTTAACGCTGTAAAATTAAGCATCTTTGCAAAAAATTTGAGGCTATATTCTGAATAAAGCTATTTCAGACTTCATGCTTCTAAAAAGCACTCAATTTTTCCCAATTCATAATAAAAGTAAATGATCAATATTCATAATCTTTCGGTTTCATTTCAAGGCGACTACTTGTTCGAGAAAATCACATTCCAACTAAAGCCCGGCGATAGAGTAGGTTTAGTGGGAAAAAATGGTGCCGGTAAATCTACTTTGCTGAAAATTATTGCTGGCGAACAGGAATATGATACTGGTCAAATAGCTACCGATAAAGAAATTTCCATTGGGTTTCTAAAACAGGATATCGATTTTGAAAAGGGAAGAACTGTATTGGAAGAATCTTACGAAGCCTTCACTGAAATTAAGAAACTAGAAAAGAAACTTGAATATATAAATACTCAACTTGCCGAACGTACAGATTACGAGAGCGACGCCTATCATCAATTGATGGTAGATTTAAATGATGTGCAGCATCAATATGAAATTCACGGCGGTTACAATTACCAAGGTGAAACGGAACGTATTTTACAAGGTTTGGGTTTTCAAAGAGAGGATTTTACCAAATTAACCGAAACCTTCTCAGGTGGTTGGCGTATGCGTATTGAACTCGCAAAGTTACTACTTCAAAACAACGATATATTGTTGCTGGATGAGCCAACAAACCACTTAGATATTGAATCGATTCTTTGGTTGGAAGAGTTTTTAAAAGGTTATATAGGAGCCGTAGTAATTGTATCGCACGATAAAATGTTTCTCGATAATGTTACTAATCGAACCATAGAGATCTCACTTGGAAAGATTTACGATTTTAATAAACCTTACACGCAGTATTTAATACTTCGGAATGAGTTGCGCGAACAACAATTAGCATCGCAAAAAAACCAACAAAAGCAGATTGAGCAGACCGAAAAATTAATTGATAAATTCCGTGCTAAAGCCAGTAAGGCAACTATGGCGCAGTCGCTCATTAAAAAGTTGGATAAAATAGACCGTATTGAAGTTGATGAAGATGATAATAGCGTAATGACTTTGCGTTTTCCCGTTTCCGTTACTCCTGGAAAAGTGGTGATTGAGGCTGAGAAAATTTCAAAAAGTTACGGCACTAATAATGTTCTGAAGGATGTCGATCTATTGGTAGATCGCGAAGCCAAAATTGCATTCGTGGGTCAAAACGGTCAGGGAAAATCGACTTTAGCAAAGATTATAGTTGGTGAAATAGAACATACTGGAAAACTCACTTTGGGCCATAATGTGCAAATAGGCTATTTTGCCCAAAACCAGGCAGATTATTTGGATGGTACAAAAACGGTATTAGATACGATGATTGATGCTGCCAACGAAAAAAATAGAAGTCGCGTACGTGATATTCTGGGTTCTTTTCTTTTCCGTGGAGACGAAGTAGAGAAATATGTTAGAGTGTTAAGTGGTGGCGAAAGAAACCGTTTGGCCTTGGCAAAACTACTTCTGCAACCTTTCAACGTTTTGGTAATGGATGAGCCTACAAACCACCTAGATATTAAATCTAAGAACGTTTTAAAGGACGCTCTAAAGAGTTTTGGTGGAACACTGATACTTGTTTCTCACGACCGTGATTTCCTTCAAGGATTAACGAATAAAGTTTATGAATTCAAAGATCACCATATCAAGGAATACTTGGGTGATATCGATTACTTCTTGGAACAACGCAATCTAGAAAATCTTCGAGAGGCTGAAAAACGCACTGTAGTTCCTTCCGCAGGAAAAGAAAAAAGAAGTGCAGGAGAGGAATATGAAATTCAGAAAAAGATGAAATCAGTCAAAAATAGACTGAGCAATGTAGAAGCTTCCATCTCTTCCTTGGAAAAGGAAATTGCTAAAATTGACACCGAGCTGCTTATTAATTACGAAGCGACCATAGCCAAACCTCATTTTTTTGATAAATATCAAGAAAAGAAAAAGAAGCTCAAAAAGCTAATGGAAGATTGGGAAGTGCTTCAGGAAACCGTAGAATCTCTATCCTAAAAAGGAGAAAACATATAATAACTTCCGATTATTTAAGTTAACTTATTAAGTATCAAAAACATTTAAAACTTGAGCTATGCACGAACATTTTTTTCAATGTCCACATTGTTGGGAGGAAATTTCGATGTTGTTGGACTCTTCCGTTCGGTATCAAAAATATATAGAAGATTGTGAAGTTTGCTGTAACCCCATAGAAATAGATGTTTCATTTGAATCTGGTGAATTGATTAGTTTCTATGCTAATATTGGACAATAGATTTTATTTTATTAAATTTATATCGTTAAAACGTCTAGAACTCCCCCTATGGCCTCCCCGCTTTTATCGTCTTTTAGTTTTTCAGATAGTATTATTGGCTTTATCATTGACGGTCCTTACGATGATGCTATGGTTAATAAAATACAGAATGAAGTTTATGGGAAATTAGAAATATACGAGAAATTGAACTTTTATATTGAGGATACTAAAAATGCAAAAATCTCAATGAAATCGATAATTAAAAGCATTCCTTTTAAAATAAAAACTAGAAATCGTTTTGAGAAAGTTGCGGTTGTTACAGATCGTAAATGGTTACAGTTTATCAGTTATCTCGAAAAATTATTCTTTAAGGCTGAAATAAGAATTTTTCCAACCGAAAGCCGGCTTGAAGCAATTCATTGGATTAGCCATTGAATTTTTAAAGCATAGCGTTTATTAGAGCGTTTTTCACACTTATCCAGAGGAAATTAAATATTGACTTGGTCTTGTCTCTTGTTGCCTTTGCGGTTCCTTCTTTATAATTATCCCCTTTTTTCTCGCTATCTTTTGAGATGAAAATATTTGCAACCGCAGACACAAATTTGTTTTTTCTCTTTCCATCTTTTCTCAGAACAGTTACCTTTAAATCAGAGTAGTTTATTTTGAGATCTGTTTTTGAAGTTTCATTATTACCGTCAAGAGTAAAATAGGTTTTCCTTGTATTTCCTTCTAGTTTTAAATTTGAATTTGGTTGTGTTAGTTTATCTAGTTTGCTAACATTCATCGCGCCAATCTGTCCTTTAAATATGAATTGATCGTTTTCATTTTGCACATCAAAACTCCAATCAACCCATATAGGAGTATTATCCATAAAATCTGCAGTTATTTTTAAACGGGTTTTTTCTGGACTTTTATAGGTGTTGCTAACGTTGGAAATAGCTGCGTCTAAATTTTTAAAATTTATGGAGCCTCCCATATTTTCTGCTTTTACCCTTTCTTCATACTTAATACTTCCATCGCTAATTTTTAGGGAATCTACGGTGAGTTCAAAAGGCAACTCGCGAAGCATTTTACTATAAAGAGATTTTATTTTGAGATCGTCGGCTACCAACTTATCTCTAAAAATCTCTAAGGAAGGGGAGGCTAAAGAAACTTCTTTGCTTTTGGCAAAGAAACCCTTATTGTTAAATCCAAAGTCAATATCTTCAAGTGAAAGTGACTTAAGCTTAACATCATAGTGATCTCTTTCATTTTTTATAATTCTTGAAAGCTCTTTTTTGGAATATTTCGTTTTAAGCTTTATATCTTGGAATACCGCGTTGCGATTTTTTATTGAAAAGTCTTTAACCGTAAGGTTTTCATAGGGACCTAATTTAACAAAAACAGAATCACTTTGCGCTTTATAATCTTTGAAATCTAAAGGAATTTTTCGGCTTATTGTTTTATCGTCAACTCTAATTCCGTCTACTTCAATAGAGAAGTCTTTCGTGTAAAGCATAGTAGAGTCTATCGCTTTTTCATAGATGGCGAATCTGCTGTTGTTTATTTGTAGTTTTTCAACGAGAATGGGTTTATATATATTAATAACGCCTTTCCGAATGGTGTCTGGATTTGGTAATACCCGATCTTTATAATAAGCCATTATTGGATTTTCCAACGAAATTGTTTCTATATGTATTTCGTCTTTAAATAAATAATCCCAATAACTTATATTGGAGATCTTAAGTTTTTCAACATTAATAAAAGTATGTTCAATACTATCTTCTTTGTTTTTAATTATAAGAGAGGCATTGGTAATAGCTAGTGATCCGCCAAAAGATTCCACCGTAATTTCATCGTATGAACGGACCATATTTTCTGGTAAACGTTCTTTTATAAATGTTTCTAATTTATTTTTCAAGATTATGTTCACAGAAATAGTGGCGATAATAAATACAGCGCCTATGGCAAGTATGATAAAAATTATTTTTTTAAAATGTTTGTTCATATAATAAAGATAGTTAAAGAAAATAATGCAAAAACATTTTTTTAATACTTTAAAAAAATAATGGCAGACTGCTTGTGGAGTCCAAAAAGCTTCTTATCTTTGCAGTCCAATATTTCTGTCGGCATAATGAACCGAAAGTTAAAAGCTAAAGATGAGACTTTGGAAATCCATATCGCGGGATAGAGCAGTAGGTAGCTCGTCGGGCTCATAACCCGAAGGTCACTGGTTCGAGTCCGGTTCCCGCTACTAAATTGAAAGCCATAGCTTAAAAGTTATGGCTTTTTTAATTATAAAAATATCCACAGGATGAGAAGTTTACCTGAGCGGAGTTGAATAATTTTTTCCACGCTACTAGAAACATTAAGACTTCACAGAAATGTGAGGTCTTTTTTTATTAATAAAATTTAAGAATCAGATTTCTTTTGAGTAAAGAGCTGATGTAGATTGTTTGTATTTAGAGTGAAGATTAAAGAATCATTTAAATGAATTTAAAACTTATAATATTTTGTCTTGGCTTCCTGTTATCGCTATCTGCTTTAGCTCAAAAAGATACGTTGGTGCTGACTAATGGTGATCAACTTATTGGAGATGTTAAAAATTTAGATCGCGGCATTTTAAAATTTGGTACACCATACAGTAGTGGGGATATCAAAATAAAATGGAAAAAAGTAAAATCGGTAAAAAGTGTCCAAAAATTTTTAATAACAGGATCTGATGGTGATCGTTATAAGATTGAGGGTCTAAACATTAGTACTTCAAACGATTCTCTTGCTTTAAAAGACGAGCACGGTTTTTTTAATACTAATGAGATTGTATTCATCAAACTTCTTAAGAAAGATAGGTTTATTTCTCGTTTAAACGCCTCCTTAGCATTCGGATATAATTTTACCAAAGCCAAAAACCTGAGCCAATTATCAGTTGCAGCGACTTTAGGTTATACCTCAGATTATTATAGTATTGTGACAAAATTTAATGCAACGCGGAGCAATCAAGATGAAGTGCAAGAAATACAGCGGACTTCCGGAGAAATGTCTTTTAATTATTTTTTAAGACGTGATTACTTTTTAATTCTTCAGTCGGAGTATTTATCTAATAGCGAGCAAAAATTAAAGTTGCGTATGACCAATAAGTTAGGTTTGGGGAAATATTTTATTCATAATAACAGAATGTTTTTCGGAGGTAACTTAGGGGCTGCTTGGAATAATGAAGAATATGAAGATGCTGTAGCAGAAAATAGAAATAGTGTGGAGGCGTTTGTTGCTTTGGAAGTGAATTTTTTCGATTTCAATTCATTCAGTCTGGTTTCGGGTATAACTGCCTATCCAAGTCTAACTGAAAAGGAGAGGTTAAGAGCGGATTTTAATTTGGATATTAAATACGACTTGCCATTGGATTTATTTTTGAAGCTGGGTTTTAATTATAATTACGATAGTAAGCCCGCTGAGGGCACTTCTTATGATGATTATATAATACGAACAACTTTAGGCTGGGCGCTTTAATAAGGCAAATTTCACGAATCCGATCTTCCTAAGATTTCTGAAAAAACCTTCCTTTATCCATATTATCTTATCTGTAATTTTGACTTGTATTATTTCCAATATTTCTTTTCTTTAAATCGAGTTTAGATAAATCTGAATTGCGAACTATAAATTTCTTCTTGAGTAAACGAACCTTTTAGAATTTTATAGAATTGTTCTTATTGATTAATATCTTATTTTCATTGATTGTGAAAATTTTAAATCCGAAATTGTAGGCTCTCATATCCATAAATGAAAGAAGAAGACAAAAAACAAGAAGAATATCAAAAGGATTTAGAAGAAAAATCTGATAAGATAAAGAGCAACCAAGGGTATAGCGATATATTAAGTCGCGTTATTCACGAAGGGGAAGGACTTTTTAAAATAAACAATAAAGCTATGTTTTTAAGCGCAATAATTGCAGGCTTAGAAATTGGTTTTAGTTATGTTCTGGTCTGTGCCGTCTATTATCTTTTTGGCGGTGTTTTAGACGAACATGTTGTTTTGAAGCTTTTTAGTGTAGTTTATCCTGTAGGATTTATATTGGTAATCTTGGGGAAGTCTGCACTGTTTACAGAGCAGACTTCCGTTTTGGCTCTTCCAGTTTTAAATGGGCAGCGTAGTATCTGGGAGCTTTTTAGGGTATGGGCATTGGTGATTGTAGGAAATATAATAGGAGGAATGTTTTTCGCCTATTTTATAGGAAATCTAGCTCCTAAAATGAATCTTTTCACTACTGAAACAATGGTCAGCGTAGGCACGCATGTCTTGGACTATGATTGGTGGGTACTTTTATTGAGCGCCATAACTGCTGGTTGGCTGATGGGATTATTAACCTGGCTTTTAAATAGCACGTTCAATTCCCTGACCAGAGTCTTGCTCATATTTATGATTACCGGGGTTATTGGTTTTGGCGGTTTTCATCATAGTATTGTTGGAAATATTGAAGTATTCGGAGCTTTTCTTCATTCTGAAAGTATTTCAATTAGCGATTATCTTTGGTTTCTATTAATAGCTCTTGGTGGCAACGGTATTGGCGGCGCCGTAGTTGTTGGCCTGTTTAAATACAGGATTTTTGAATCACACTATTCCCAGGAAAAGGAAAAAATGAATGGAAGGTTTATGGAATAAAGCAATCAAGGTAAGCTGTTGAAATAATTATATAAAGATTACTTAATCGATTTCATTTTTTGTCTAAGGAAGAAGAGTGATTTTATTAAATAAGAAATCAGAATGATTTAGTATTTTGCTTAAGCACTAATCATTCAAATCCCATTGTGTTAATTTGGGGTAAGGTTTAAAAAATCTTTTTAAATAGCAAGAAAGCTATAACCGCTCCAATAATAAATATGAAAAATATAACCTTTGCAATACCTGCAGCGGCGTCAGAAATTCCACCAAAGCCAAATATTCCTGCAACAATTGCAATCACGATACAAATAACAAACCACTTTAACATAACGATAGTTTTTTAGATTAAGCATTACAAATTACAAAAGCGATTGCTAAAAATAAATATTATTGATTATTATTTAACAGTATTGAAAAATATTATTTCTAGTTTAAATGTTTATAATTTCATCAAAGACATATCATTCGTTTAAAAATTTAGAGCAGCTAGGTGGAAATACCAATCAGTTCATTTTAACAAGATTTTCACATCTCGTTTGTTAACTTCGCATTTCGCCATTAAAATAATAAAGAATGAAGTATTTTACCAGCAGCTTCTGTGTTATGCTGCTTCTCTCCACTTTTTCCTTCGTACAACTCAAGACAATCAACATCTTTTTGATGATTTTAGCTACAGACAAGGCAATGCTTATAGAACTGCCTCGGGCAAACCGGGTCCAGAATATTGGCAGAATTCTGCCGATTATAATTTGGAAACATCATTAGATGATAAAAATCACACCGTTTCTGGAAACGTGACAATTCACTATACCAACAACAGTCCAGAAACTTTGGACTTTATCTGGCTATATTTGGAACAAGATCGTTTCACCGAAAACTCTCGCGGAACACTTACTACTCCTGTTCAAGGAAATCGCTATAGCGGCGATGTTGAAGGAGGATTCGAATTATCAAACGTTTCAGCAAAAACAAAAACGGGAACTTCTTCAAAATATATAATCTCTGATACCCGGATGCAGCTTTTCCTAGATAAACCCTTAGATGCTAAAGGTGGTGAAGTTACAATTAAAATGAATTTCAAATTCAAAGTTCCTGTTGAAGGAATGGACCGAATGGGAAGACTAGAAACTAAAGGTGGAACTGTTTACGCCATTGCCCAATGGTATCCGCGTGTAGCAGTATTTGATGATGTTGTGGGTTGGAATACAGAGCCATATTTGGGAGCAGGAGAGTTTTACTGTGAATATGGAAATTTTGATGTGAAAATCACCGCACCTGCAGATCAAACTGTAGTTTGCTCAGGCATTCTGCAAAATCCAAAAGAAGTACTTACAAAAACACAACAAGAGCGCTTTGCACAAGCTGAGAAAAGTGATAAAACAGTTTATATAATCACGCCAGATGAGGTTGGAAAGCCAGTTTCACTTGCCAAAACAAATGGAACACTTACCTGGCATTATAAAATGGAAAACACGCGTGATGTTGCTTGGGCAGCCTCAAAAGGTTTTATCTGGGATGCAGCTAAAATGAACCTTGGTGATGGAAAAATAGGATTGGCCCAATCCGTTTATCCTAAAGAAAGTGATGGTAAAAATGCTTGGTCACGATCAACTGAATACACGAAGGGATCTATTGAGTTTTACTCAAAAACATATTATCCTTATCCTTATCACAACGCCATAAATGTTGCGGCAAGTGTTGGTGGTATGGAATATCCTGGAGTTAGCTTTTGTCATTATCAGAGTAAAGGTGAAGATCTATGGGGTGTTACCGATCACGAATTTGGACACAACTGGTTCCCAATGATTGTTGGTAGCAACGAACGTCGTTATCCTTGGATGGATGAAGGTTTGAATACCTTTATAAACCATTACAGTACGGTAGCTTTTAATAATGGCGAGTATCCATCAAATACCGATAAACCCCGAAGTTTAGTTCAATATCTTACTTATGAAAATAGAGAAGGTATAGATACTTCACCAGAAATAGCGAATGCAAGAAACTTAGCCTATACTGCATATTACAAACCAGCAGCGGGGCTTTATATGTTACGCGAATACATACTTGGACATGAGCGGTTTGATTATGCCTTCAATAGTTATATTCGTCATTGGGCATATAAACATCCACAGCCAAACGACTTTTTTAATCATATGGAAAATGCTTCAGGAGAAGATTTATCATATTTCTGGAAAGGCTGGTTTTACGGTAATGCCAATATAGATTTGGGTATTTCTTCAGTAAAACCTTATAATAAAGAGGGCTATCTTATTACAGTTGAAAATACTGGGGAAATCCCAATGCCAGTAGAGCTTGAAGTGATTTACGCTGACAATACAAATGAAAATGTAAAACTCCCTGTAGAAATCTGGCAACGTGGAAATAGCTGGACTCATCTTTTAAAAACCAATAAAGAAGTAAAACGTGTTGTTATGGATCCAAATAAAATGTTGCCAGATGTCAATCTTTTGAATGATACTTGGAATAAGCAATAATCTTTTTTTACAATCAAAAATGCTTCTAAAAATGAATTTTTTAGAAGCATTTTTGATTTCATTATATATTTGATAATTAATAATTCCATCACTTTTGTAAAAACACTTTTACTCTCTCTTCCAAAAAAATTAGGAATCATTTAAAATTCTATAAAATTCAATCGCATTATTCATTATTTTTAATGTGTTGATTAAGTGTATAATATATTCCTTTTAACCATCAATTAACAACACCTTAACCCAATCTTCACTTTTATAAAAGACAATTCCTTTATCTTTATAAAAAAGTATAACCACTAAAAAGAAAGAAACTATGAGTTCATTTTCAGATCAAGTAAAAGGTAATTGGAATATTGCCAAAGGAAAAATCAAACAACAATGGGGCGACCTTACAGATGATGATCTAGATTATCAAGAAGGTAAAGCTGATGAGTTGAAAGGTCGAATCCAAAAAAAGACTGGACAAACTAAAGAGCAAGTCAATAAGTTTTTTGATGATATGAAATTTGATTAATTAAAATCAAATTGCTACGAAAAAGAGAAAATTCCGCCCAGTGCGGGATTTTTTTATTTTAAAAACGAATTAATCATTACTTATAAGATTACTTTTATTCACACATCAAAAATTACATATATAACATCAAAGAATAAAATGATTTCAGAAATAATAAAGAATCGTCGTGCAGTATTTCATTCACAATACAACGACCAACCAATAACAAGAGCAGAAATTTTAACCATATTAGAAGCGGCAAATTGGGCGCCTACACACAAAAGAACAGAACCTTGGCGTTTTAAAGTTTTCCATGGAGCATCGCAAGCAGAGCTTGGAAAATTTATGGCGGAAACCTATAAAAACAACACAGAGAAGTTCTCGGAAACTGTCTATAATAAGATGATGGATAATCCTGTTAAAGCCAAATGTGTAATTGCTATTTGCTTCCAAAGAGATCCAAAAGAAAGCTTGCCGGAATGGGAAGAAATAGCTTCAACTGCAATGGCAGTTCAAAATATGTGGCTCGCCGCTGCAGATATGAAAATTGGAGCGTATTGGAGTTCTCCTGGACTTATAAAAGATATGGGCAACCACATTGACCTTGCCGAAGGGGAACATTGTATCGGTCTTTTCCATATGGGCAAATATGATGGTGATCTGCCCGAAGGAACACGGAAAACCTCTATTGCTGAAAAAACAGTCTGGATATAAAGTCTACAGCTTAACAATCTAAAACCTCGCATACTTTAAAAATTGCGAGGTTTTTTATTTGAAAATTATAACTAAGAAGTTAGTTTAAACTAATAATTTAGTTATATTTGTTATCACAAGCTTAATATCTTACGTCTAAAATATAGAATTTCATGTCTAAAACAGTCAAACAACTTACCAAAGCAGAAGAGGATATTATGCAAATTCTCTGGGATTTGGAAGAAGCGAATGTCGCTTCAATCATAGAAAAATTACCAAAACCAAAACCGGCTTATAACACGGTTTCAACCATCGTTCGAATTTTAGAAAGTAAAAATTTTGTGGATTATAGAAAGGAGGGTAGAGGCCATGTTTATTTTCCAAAAGTGAAGAAAACAGAATATAGTAGCCAATCCTTAAATAAATTAATGGACGGTTATTTTCAAGGTTCTTTTAAGAGTATGGTT
>CAJDWD010000003.1_pt1 | contig 20995 bp, 16 predicted proteins | sample 7391451 | NCBI WGS metagenome assembly CAJDWD01 (sample SAMEA7055716, study PRJEB34461) | soil metagenome | biome: terrestrial ecosystem; feature: Peninsula; material: soil | place: Antarctica | collected 2016
TTTGTTAGAAGAAATCCATTTAATCCAGTTGATTCCCCTCAAAGAAATTGTATAGGGCTCCTTCGCATTTTTCAGGGAAGGATATTTAATGATAAAATCCTCAATTAACAATTTACATACATCTGCCTGTACATCCGGTTGGTTTAAGAAATCAAAGTAGTTGAGGTTGTATGTCCAGAGTTTTCCAAAATCAGGATCATCCCAATTGATTGCTGAAACTGACGGATAATCTTTTGTGAGATTTAAAAATGTAAATGTATTATCGCAAAAGGATGTTGATTTATGTATGAAAGGTATAATAGTAAGCTCTCTACCTCGTAAATCTGCTTTTCCCTTTGCTGAGGATTGTGGAAATATTTTAGTAATCCGATACCAAACCTGGTAAAAAATTTGTTTCGACTTGAGGTGTTTAACCGTATTATAAAGAAGATTTATCCGGCGAATAATATGCATGAGCTATGACTGGAATGGATATGAAAAAGGTTTGTTAATGCCTGTTCATCCTTCTACTTTTATCCAGCGATTCTCTTTCAGAGATTGTATAGCTGATAGTGCTGCTCGTGTAGTATTTACAATCTCCTCAAAAGGAATCAGCGGATCCCCACCTGACTTGATGAGCTCAGTCAATTTTGAGAATTGCATCAGATGGCCCTTATCCTGCCTCGTTTTTAAACCTGAAAATCCTTTACAACCGTAAGCAGTTAATTTTCGCCAGTTATCGATGATGAAAACCTGTTCCCTGGCATATACCTCAATCCGTTCTTTGCTGTATGCCTTACTGCCGTTTGAAAAATAATTAATGACAGCATTGGTGCCGTTCTCATATTTTAACAGGATGCTGGCGTTATCAGTATTTTCAGAAGGGCTGCTCCCAAGGGCATTCATGCAAACCTCCGTAACCATGCTTCCTGCAAGGAAAGTACATAGATCTATGTAATGACAAGCCTCACCAATAATGCGACCACCACCAACCTCCATATCGTGTACCCAGAGTTCTGGTGGCAGAGATCCTGCATTCATGGTAGCTACTATATTTTTTGGACCAACCCCCAGTAATTGCTTTATTTTTTTTGCATGAGGCGAAAACCGACGATTAAAACCAACCGTTACCGTGAGATTTGGAGCATGATCTCGCTTTACAGCGATAATCTGATCTAGTTCTTGATTGGTTAAGCACAGTGGTTTCTCAACAAACACATGCTTGCCTGCCATCAAAGCATCCATAGTCATTGAAGCATGAAGGTTGTGCCTGGTTGTAACCATTACCATTTGGCCGTTAATCCACCTGCGCTGGCAATCGTTTTTACTGGAGCTTTGACTTTTATTAGTGAAGGGATTATGGTAGAGCCGGTGAAATTTCCGGCTCCGATAATACCTATTTTCCCGGTATTATGTAAAAAACTTCCATCCACAACCTTTACTTTAGTCTGATGAACCGAGTTTTCAGGATAAATCAGCAAGGACGCTATGGAACCCTGTTTTCGCATATCTCCGTAAATCTCAAGGTAGTTTTCGAGCGGGATGCGTTCGGTAATCAATTGGTTAACATTGAGGTGCCTGGAGGATATGGCATTGAGGACAGCTTCAAAATTCCGTTTTTCGGTCCACCGCACGTAGGGTAATGGATAATCTCTTCCTTTATGTTCGTACTCTTCATCGTATCTCCCGGGGCCGTATGAGCATGAAACCTGGAATGTAAGTTCCTTTTTGTAAAAATCTTCACGGCGGATATTCAGTCCAATAACACCAACTAATACAATCCGGCCACGTTTCCGGCACATCAGAGCAGCCTGGTGAATTAATTCATCACTTTTATTAGATGCGGTTATAATTACTGCATCAGCACCAATATTATCGGTAATAATTTAACTGCCAAAACTCCTTTTTCACGAGCTATTTTTACCTTTTGCTCATCGTAATCGAACCCAATCACCCGGCAACCGTTAGCCAGAAGGAGTTCGGCGGTTACAAGACCTATCAACCCAAGGCCGCTTACCACTATAGTTTCACCAAGAGTAGGATTCACCAGACGGATACCCTGAAGGCCTATGGAACCGATTACTGTAAATGTCGCTTCCTCATCGGTTACATTGTCGGGTATCCTGGCAGCCAGATTCTGAGGAACGCAAACATATTCGGCATGATGGCCGTTTGAAGCAACCCTGTCACCTATTTTAAATCCGACGACGTTTTTTCCTACTTCAACAACTTGCCCAACATTGCAATAACCGAGAGGTAGAGGCTGGTTAAGTTTATTAAATACTGATTCTAGCGTTGGCAATAATCCATCGGATTTTATTTTATCAAGTACCTGTTTTACTCTATCGGGCTCCTGTCTTGCTTTATCGATAAGCGAGGCTTTCCCGAATTCAACCAGCATTCGTTCAGTTCCCAATGAAACTAGGCTGCGGGTAGTCTTAATCAGCAAATGTCCGCTTTTAACCTGTGGAGCAGGGACTTCTTCTAAAAGGGTTTGACCATTTTTAAGGTTCTGGATGAGTTGTTTCATTCGGCATTACAATTTTGTCGCAAACAGATGAATTAATAATTATATAAATAAAATACCCAACTGAAGTCAGAATAATTTTATATAAAATCGATTACTGGAAATGATTTTCTTAAAATATTTTGAAGTTAGGCATACGCTATTTGTTACTGATAGTTTTGCAAATCTCAAGCAATTTTCTAGCTCTGCTTTCAGAAGTTTCAAATTGCAGCAATTGCTCTTCTCCTTTCCTGATTAACAATCTTTGGCGTTCAGGATTATTTGATAGGTTTATAATTTTACTCGCAACATCCTCCGGATTTAAAGGATCGAAAAACTCGGCTGCTTCGCCACATATTTCATGAGCAAAAGGCAAATCTGAAGTAAGGATTGGTTTATTCATTTTCATTGCCTCAGGATAGGAAGCAGTAAAGATCTCCACTAATGTAGGCAAAAACAAGGCATCCGATTCATGATATACCTTTGGACACCAACGAATAGGAATAGGGCCCAGGTTAATCAAATTCCTCTCAAATCCTTTAAATATTTTCTCAAAAAGGCTCTGTTCTATAGTCAGAATAAAGGTGAAGTGCGTTTTTTTTATTTGTTGGAGCAATGGTATTACATCTTTTATGATTTCAAGATTTTTATGCTTGTAATAGGAAGAAATCGTAACAAGCCTAAATTCGTTTTTGGTTTTGGGTGGGAGCAAATTATCCTCATATAATGGTTGATTAAAGACAGGGTTATATGTATTAGAGATTGCAGATATTTTATTCCGACTCACATTAAGAAACGAAGAAAGTCTCTGTTTTGAATCTTCACTTTCGACATAAAAGAAGTCAGAATTCTTTTTGAAAAAGAATCTATGAGCTTTTCTCGTTAAATAAAATCTGGCTTTTGAAAGAACTCCTGTTTTTTTAAAAAAGGGTGTTCCAGTATAAAGAAACTTCCCTTTAGCAAAACCTAATAAGTGTGGAGACTTTGGTGTCCAATAAGAAGGTCCGAAAACAGTAAAAATACAATCCGGTTTTATTTCCTTCTCGAGTTTTTTTAATTGATGAATGGCTTTGATCCCATGTAAAATTGATGCTGGTGTATTTAGTATGGGGTAAAAATGGAAATTTTCAGGATAATCTTTCTGTTCTATTTGAGACGAAATATTGGGAGATATAAAAACGTGATATTCATTTTCATAAAAATAGATACATTCCTGTATAAACGAAAGTGCGACCTGGATTCCTCCACCCTTTTTTAAATTTGATGTGTTAATTACCAGAATCATTTTATAATCAATTTAATATGTTTTTTTTGTTAATAAAAAGTAATGAACATGAGATTTTGGTCAATCACTTTCAATATGTCTTCTGTTGATGACCTTGCGATTAAATGAAAAGTAGTTTTTATAATCAGTAGCACTAAATATATAATTATGATATTTTTCTGCTATGCATTCCTAAATGAGTGTTTTATTATTGATAATAAATTGATAATCTGAGATTCAATAAATTTAAAATCAGTCCTACACATGTTTACATGATCGACCGTATGAGATCCAATGAGATGTCTGCGATCATTCAAATCTTTTATTTATGCCCAGTTCATAAGCACTTTCCATGGTGAGCTGATAGTATACAAAATGAATTTTTCGATATATTCTTCATCCCTATTAATGAAACCTCCATTTATAGAAAATGGTAGCATTTATTTTAAATTCCTCGAGTGCAGGGGCGATAATCAACATCACTGCCTGTTTTCCATATATACTTTGCCATTGGCAACTAAAACCACCGATAAGAACAAATAAAACAATTGTCCTAATTTATAATGATCAGTCATGTCGCCAGTTGATTCATAAAATAGTAAAGTTAATGCACCAAATGCGAATACCAGATAAGAAAAATCTATTTCCTTTTCACGATAAAAACGTATTGCTCGAAAAAAGCCAAATTTGATAAAAACATAAAAAAGAAAAAGTTTCAATATGAGGCCGATTAACCCATTATTCATAAACGTGCCTATAATACCATTATCATAATAATCCTCATAGGCTTTAGTATAGCCAAGGCCAATTAGAACGGCTATTGGATTTCCTTCCCGTTGGAATGTATTAAATCGATCTTTCCATAATTCATTCCGACCCGTCCATTTGCCTATACCTTCTGTTGATAATTCAAACTTTTCTCCCCGCATTGCCTCAGTGATCCTGTCTTGTATAATGATCTCTGAGCCGAATCTATGGTGCAAATAGATACCTGATATAGTTAATAATAAGATCATTACTAGGACAGATAATACTTCTTTCAGTCGGCGTGTTGCTGCAATTAAAATAAACACCAGCATCAAGAGTGAAATAAAAATTGCAGCACGCGATGCGCTCATAATTACCAAAACATAAATTATTGCAAAAACATAAACTGTAAATATAGTTTTGTTAATTGTAGGTGTGTCATCATTTACTATTTTTAGCAATGGATAAATCAGGGTAGTTACCAGGAATATTGCAGAATGATTTGCACTTCCCATAAGCCCTGCAAGCCTTTCCACGTTAATTATATACTCATCAAGTGTTTCTTCAGGTGCTGCATAATAATTGTCAATGATTATCTGCTTATATGGTTGTATTCCAAAAAACTCGAGAAATGATAGTATCAATGCTATTATTCCCATGAAAGTAAATATTCTCCAAAACTTATTTGCATCGTCACTTGAGAAATTGGAGAAGATATTTTCGACAAATTTGAATATCAACAGAAAACGTAGAAATCGATAAAAGTGAAAAACAAAAGAAATATTAAAAGTTAAGTAGGCATAAGATGCTTGTATCAATGTTGCAACAATTGCTAAAGCTCCCAGATATAATCCAAAATTCCTGATAAATAACCTGTTTTTGAAAGGGATAGCTGTATTATAGCCATTTCTGTATTGATTAATAAGACAGAACAAAAGCCAGCCATCTGAAGGGCGCATAGCATAAAATGTAGCTTTATTTGGTTGAAAGATGAGTATAAAAACAAATAAAGCCAACGCTATCCATGAGTTATATAGAGGTGTTTTTTTTATTAAATAAGAATTCTCCATTATTTTTTTAACTGAAAAGTGTTTTAATACTTTGGTTAAAAAGTATCTTTATAAATTTCATCGAAAAACGCAATTAGCTTATTCATTTTAACAGACCAGTCAAGATGTTCGATTGCATATTACACTTATTTTAAAGAATGTGTCATGTCAAATAGCAGCTAACTTGCTGTTCTGCTATTTTCTCATAGTCAATATGAGAAATGTTCTTTCGCAATTTATTATAATATTTTATGTCAGCCATTTTTAAAATTGATTTTTGAAGACCGTTAGTTTCTGATAGAGAAAAAATAATCCCATTAAAATCATTAGTAATAATTTCACTCACACAACCTACATTTTCACTAACGATAACAGGTAATCCGTTGTTTAAAGCTTCCTCCACAACCAAACCCCAGGGTTCAGATATGGAAGGGAGAATTAGAGCATCATTTTTACTAAAATAGAAAGTTAACAATGAATTATCAATTGCGCCAAAGAATTTGATATTTATTGAAGCGATTTTTTTAAGTTTTGTCTCCTGAGGCCCGTAGCCAATGATGTTTAGATTATAATCAGAAAGTTTATTAAATGTCTTAACTAAATACTCAAGATTTTTTTCGCTAGATAATCTACCAACGTAAATAAAGTTCTTGACTTGTACTTTCGGATAATAGTCAGGTTGCTCTATATGATTAAATATTCCAACACCTTTTGTAATTATAATGCTCCCTTTAAATTTTAGCTTTTGCAGTAATTGTTCCTGTGCTTTACCTGAAGCGTAAGATTTTGAAATACGGGTTAAGAATACTTTCTTTAAAATTCCTTTTAGTCCATTTGTATTGCTTTCAAAAATACTGGATTCAATAACGACAGCATTTTTTGTCTTTGGACTGATGAAAGCAGAAAGCCAGCATAAAACATTACTCCAACCTCCAATCATCAAGGAATGATAATTTCTTCTCCTTAATAATTTAATTATGAAAATAATTTGATTAATTAGAAATTTATCATTTAATGAAATCCAATTAAAATTACGATCACCTTTATAAAAATCGTTATCACGATCTGGATTATCGTCTTTTAAAAAAATAACATATATCTTCTTACTTTTAGAAATCCTGTTAAGAAGGTTTATTTTATAAAAAGCAGGAATATTTGTTAGATATATTATATCATAAGTAATCATAATCTTAATTTTTTAACAAACGTATATTCATATTGAAATTAATATATTCGTAAAGACTGGTTAGTGGATATGTTAAAGACTTTTTTCAGGTCTCGAATTTTAGTCGGCTAAATCCCAGAGTGCATAATTTCATCGAAAAAGGCAATTAGCTTATTCATTTTAACAGACCAGTCAAGATGTTCAATTGCATATTGTCTCATTTTTTGAGGATGCTCCGGATCACCATTTAATTTTATAGCAAAATCAATTAATTTTTGAATCTCAAAGGGGGTTTCATCTCTTGTAACTTTTAGTATATAAGGATTTTCGGAGTCGAAGTCATTATCCGCAGGTGAGGAAGTTATAAAAGGAATTCCCCGGGCAAAGTATTCCCTGGATTTTAAGGTACTTGTAATTTTCTGTCCTACTAGATGCAGGCTTAATCCATCTAGTGCCAAATGGCACTCATCTGCCAAACCATTAATTTCGTTAGGCGCAAGAAAGCCATGGAAGACTACATTTTCCTGAATCTTAGATTCTTTCAAGTATTTTTTTAGATTAATTGACTCTGAATTTACTCCAACAATGTGAACAATTATTTCAACTTTGAAGTCTGTTTTGTAATAATCAATCAGAGATAGGAAAAGACGATGTAATCCATGAGCTTTAAAAGCGCTTCCAACAAATAAAAGCTTTAAAATTTTCCCATCAAACTTAGGATATGAACGAAGTTGAATTTTTAAGGTATTAATACCATTGCCGTTTACAAGACAATACTTATTATTTCGTAAATTAATCTTTAAATAGCTAAGTTCATTTTCCAAAAAATGACCAGATACTCCAACAAATCCAGTAATAAGAGAACGTACCCTTCTTCCATAAATAAAATCAAAGATATCGCTTACTAAAATTCTTCTGAAAATACCTATTCTTAACATATTTTCAATAGACTGGTGCTCAGTTACAAATCTAAATGCTTTATTCTTTCTAAGAAACCTTAGAAAAATAAAATCTGCCAAGGGGAAACGAAAATAAATGATAGTATTTTCAGGATTATATTTTTTTAAAAAAGAATTTATATTATCAAACTTTTCCTTACGGCGAGCCCATGGATTTTTAATGTTTTCTTGAGAATTAATTATAATTTTTATCCCAGGTCTTTGTTCAATTTCATTCAAAAAAACTTCACCTGGACTAAATGTACTTATCAGAAGCAATTTTATATCAGCACCAAGTGAATGCAAGGCATCATACTGAGAAATAATTTTTTGCTCTACCCCACCGAAATTGGCGCTAACAAATGCAATGTAAACTATATTATAATTCATAAGCTTGTCTAACTAATCTATTAATAAACAAAAAACCGATATTAAAAACTAACCTTTTTCTAGATGGAATATGAGCGTTGCTATCATGAAATTCAGAGCTGCGTCAATGAATAGGGTGGTATTCATGATAAATCTATTGTATTATCTTTTATTAATGAATAAAGTGTTCTTTGGAAATCATCAGTTGTGTATGCTTTTACCATTTTTCGTAATTGTTCTGCATTGTACTTTGCTTCGTCAATAGATAAGCTAATATTATCACTATCCAGATCTTTTGCAAGATCATCAATTGAGTATATTATAAAACCCTCTTTCCTAAGCCATTGCGTTATAATATTCTTATTACTTAAATATAGCTTGACTCCGCTCCGCAAAGCTATAAAAATATTACCCAAAGCCATTTGACGGTATACATTAAATATAGCTGCACTGGCTATTTGATATAAATTATCGAGTTTATCCAATGTCATAAAATCGTTAATAACTTTATAATATTTCTTGCCTCTTACAGCATCTCGTATTTTATATGAATAATTGCTTTCCATACCATAATTGAAAAGCAACACAAATTGATACTGATTATGTTTTTCTGATGAGTCAATAATATCAATGACATCTAAGTTATTATTTAGAAAACTTCGGCTATTTCCAACAATAATAGATTTTTCTTTCAAATAAAATTCCGAAATGATCTCAGGAGATAGGTCAGATAGGAAAACAGGTAGTTTAACAAAAGCAGGTAGGTCTGGCCATCTGGTTAATAGATAATTATACTCTTCCTGACTTAAACCAAGGAAAAAATTTATGCGATTTACTGCTTTTGCAAAATTAGCATTTGGGTAAAAGCCCCATTTCAAATGTGACCTTATTGCATTGACAATATGAGGCAGGATTTTCTTTATTAGTTGAGTTTTATTTAGTCTGAGGGACTGTTGAGTCAATGTGCTACTATAAAGCTTAGCCTCTCTATTATATAATTCATATCCAAAAAACCTCCAGGCAATTTTTGTTCTTGCAGGCAGACCTAAAGCTATTTTACATTTAATAAAATCTAAATCGTACAAAACCACTAAATCTGCATTAGTGCAAATCTCAATTATCTTAAGAACACTTTCACGGGAAGAGTTAAACCATCGAGCATTATTTTTGTACGATCCATTATAGTCATTTGAATCACCAATGATAATAATTTGATTTTCAAAATATTTTCCTTCAAATCTTGCTGTACCAGAAATAAACTTTAGATCGGTATGTATATGATATACTATCATTATTATGATTCTAATTCTGTCATAAAAAATTGCCTAATCAGAAATTTATTTATGTAAATTTTAGCCTTTAACCTCTATATAAAGGGAAATATGAACTATTCTTAATTTCACCTTTTTTTAGTTTCATATCGACTAATTTATTATAAATTTCTTCATTCCTTATTTTTTCCCCAGAGTAAAAATCTAATATCCCCTTTTTGGTAAATTGTTGTTTAAAGGCAAATAATTCTTTTGTAGAAGCTGAGCCTATATGCAATTGTTTTTTATTATGCTTTTGACCCCATTTAGCTGCTTCGTACATGATCAAACTATTTCCATTTTTTGAATAATGTCTGTAATCATTAGCCACAAGATGGAAATGAAGATAATCTCCATATTCCATAAATATAGCCGATGATATATATTCATCTCCAAAACGTGCATTGATAATAAATTGTCTGTTATTGAGAGAATTAAACATTCTGGTCAGGTAATCAATACTAAATTGGTAATATTCTGAAACATCATTCTTTTCAGCAGTATACTGATATAACCGATAGAATTCATTCAGGCTTGAACCTGTATAATCATATTCAAGCCGGACTCCAAGTTTTTCTGCTTTTCTGATTTTTGTCCTAATCTTTGAACAGAATTCTTCCATAAAAAAGTCCTTAACTTGTAGGTCAACATATAGTGTGTAATTGTTATATTTTAATAAATAAATTTTTTCAAAATCAAGATGGTTTAAAAGCCATGGACTAAATTTTACATATTCTGAAATAATGTTCTCCTGAAAACAATAGTCTCGAAATGCATCATCATACGCAGAAATAAGGAGTTCTCTATTCGCTTTATTAGTTTCAAGGATTATAGGACCACTAAATCCATAAGGGGTTACGATATCATAAAACTTTCCATAGCCTAACAAATCAGGAATTTCTCTTTTTAAAAACGAATAATAAACATGACCCAACTTATGGTTAAAATCAAAAACACATGCTTCACCTCTAACGAGCTCTTGATTTATCGTACCCCACTCAGGAAGGAAATATATATCCGGAAGATTCATAAGTGATTGCATTTTAAAATATTCTTATTTTTTATTGCGGTATGAGATTGATTGCTATGTTACTAGAGGGCTATTGGTTTCTCTGACATCATTTTATTCTTACTGGATTTACATCTTTTATCCCTATTACCCCATATTTAGCCTTTAGAAATGATTTATTTACAGGATTTCCCATTAGCATATTCATTATTGCCTTGGGGAAATTCACTCCTGCTAAATGACAAAAAGGATATTGACCACCAAAACGACAATTCATTTCGAGTACAAAATAGTTATCTCCAATTTTAAAACAATCCACATCAAGATTAGCTATATGTTCAAGTTCTTGAGAGAGATTTTTGCCAATCTCGTATAATTCCGGATTATCAATAATTTCAGCGCTGTCAGTTTCACCCGCTCTCATGGCTATTTTTATTTTAGGAATGCAAGTTAAAAACTTACTATTTAAATTATTAAAAACATCCAATCCATATTCATTCCCAATTAGCTTTTCTTGTATAATGATGCAATCTTCAGGATTAAGACTGGATTCAAATCTTAAGTAACTGTCATCTATACTTTTTTTTGTCTTTTTATATAGAATGTCAAGTTCATATATGTCGTCAGCCTGATAAATACCTATTGAGCCCATTCCCCATCGCGGTTTAATCATTAATGGAAATGGAAGGATGCCTTTTTCTAGTTCCATTTTACATTCAGCAATGCTTAAAAAGGTTTTTGGCGTGAAAAATCCTTTCTCTAAAAGGAATAAATAAGTAAGCCATTTATCGTTGCAAAGTTGTGTAACTTTATAATCAGACACTATAACCTGTATGCCATTCTCAATAAATCTTGTTTTGTTTTTTGCCAATATGGGCAAATCGATATCAAAAAGTGGAATAATTGCCTTAATATTATGTTTAGCACAATATGATAATAAAAATTCAATATAAGTTGAACCATAAATTAAAGGAGTAATTACAGATTTATCAGCTAAATACATAGCATACGTTTCCGTACTGTTGGCCGCGTGAACTTCGCCAATTCCTTTAAATGCTTCTTTGAAATAGGAAACCATATATGCTCGCCGACCAACGGATGTAAGTAGTATATTCATTTAAATCTCTTTTGAACTCATTAAGTTTAATAACCCACCAGTATGCCAAAAAACTACAGTTGCATCTTTATGAATAAAACCAGTTTCAATATATTTTTTAAGTGCGTAAAAAGCTTTCCCAGTATATGTTGGATCTAGTATTAAACCTTCAGTTTCCGCGGCCCAATGAATTGTTTCAAATAGTTCTGGATATGTCGCTTCATGGCACTCACCAATCCAGCGGTCATCAAAGTAAATATCATTTGGTAATTCAATTGAGTTCTTTAAAAAGTCATTAAGCGTATGCATGCTGCCAAGCACTGATTCTTTCCCCCTGTTCATTTCACGGGAAACAGACACTCCTAATACTTTACATTCAGGAGAAAAATACCTTACCCCAATTTCTAAACCAGCTTGTGTTGTTCCTGTGCCACTTGCCACAACAATATAATCAGGTTTAATGTTACCTAGCTGCTCTTTTAACTCTTTAAAAGCATCAAAATATGCATATGAACCTTCCAAACAATGACCACCACCCCAAATATATAATGGTTGGTATCCTTGTTTCTTTAAATCGAACATTGCTTGATCCATAGCATCTTTAACTTCAGCTTTATCAACAAATTGAATTTTTGAACCAGTCAAGTTTATAATCTTGAGATTCCCTTCGTAATTACTGTTTGGCTTTTTATCATGAATTATCATCGTGGATTTCCAACCTAATCTTGCGCCATATAATGCGGTAGCCCTTACATGATTTGATTGTGCCGCACCGGCAGTAACAATTGCATTAAATCCTTCCTTATATGCTTTTTGAAGGATGTAAATTAGTTTTCGAGATTTATTTCCACCACCTGTTTGAGAAAATAAATCATCACGTTTAATAATCAATTTGATTGACAATTCTTTACTTAACTTCCTTGAGAGATCAATTGGAGTGGGTAGGAGCCGAAATAAATTATTTTCTTTTTGTGACATTATCTGCATTTCAGGATGCTAATAAAAAAAAACTTTTAAAAATGTTTAGTACAAATCATAAATGCATTCAGCTTTCAGGGAGGATTGCGATACGGTGATATTCATTATCACTCCTTTTTTAAAATAGAAATAATTTTGTTCCTTTCTTCAATTTTTAAATCAGGGTAAATTGGTAAACAGAGCACTTGTTCCGTTATTCTTTCAGCTATGGGCATTTTTCCCGGCTGTGCTGATTCCAATCCCCGATAAGTCGGAAACTGGCTTATCAAAGGATAAAAATAGCGTCTTCCGAAAATTCCATTCTTTTTAAGGACATCATACATCTCATCTCTTGTTTTCCCATATTTATTTTTGTCAATCAAAATCGGGAAATAGGAATAACAATGGTTTACACCTTCTAGATCATAAAAGCATGTAATTCCTTCAATAGACTTAAGCTCATTACGATATTGTAACGCACACTGTTTCCTTTTTTCAATAGCGTCACTTATGTATTTTAATTGTAATAAACCCATAGCTGCCTGTACTTCATTCATTTTAGCATTAATTCCGGGGATTACAACCGAAGTTTCATTTACAAAACCAAAGTTCTTCAAGTTGTCAATTCGCTTTTTAGTAACCTCATCATGACATACAATAGCCCCTCCTTCAAAGGTGTTATATACTTTGGTGGCATGAAAACTCATAACTGATAAATCGCCAAAATTAAGAACAGGAATTCCATTTAATTTTACACCAAATGTATGGCAAGCATCATATATTACTTTTAGACCATATACATCAGCAATTTCTTTTATACGATAAAGATCGCAGGGATTACCATAAACATGCACAGGTAATATGCCCGTGGTTTTTGGAGTTATGGCCGCCTCAATTTTATCGGGGTCGATATTAAATGTATTTGGTTCTATATCAACAAAAACTGGTTTAATGTTGTTCCACCAAAGCGAGTGGGTGGTAGCCACAAAGCTGTATGGTGTTGTAATCACTTCACCGGTGATACGTAAGGTTTGTAAAGCAGTTATTAAGGCCAGAGTTCCATTAGAAAATAATGAAATATACTTTACCCCAAGATATTCGCAAAGTGCTTTTTCAAGCTCTTGATGGAATCTTCCGTTGTTTGTTAGCCATTTGCTGTCCCAGATTTGTTTAAGATATTCTACAAACTCTTCCAGGGGAGGCATGGAAGGCTGTGTAACTAAAACAGTTTTATTAAGTTTTTCTATCATGAATGATTTAATTGTATAAATTTATCTTTGACAGTTTCTTTCATATACATATAGTCCTTATTATGAAAAGCTTCACACATACCAATAGTAAGCAAAGCACCGGTTATAAGCTGGATGATAAATAATGGCAACGGAGGCAGTGGAATAAGAAACCCTTCAACAAAAACTACAGCATTTATGCCGGCTGCCAGAAGAAAAGATGGGATTATATCCTTTATCTGATCCAGGAAGGAATATCCTATAAAATGACCTGACCAATAGCTATTAAGGTAATAAGCAATCATGGTCTTGACTAACATGCCGAGGATCATTGCCTTTATCCCCCAGATTACCCCGATTATTATAATGGGTATAGCTAACATTTCCTTTATGATTTCGAGTCGGAGGAAAAGATCGCTACGTCCTAACACCTGCAACATGTTCAGGTTAAGGGCGTGTAATGGATGGAACATACCTACAAAACATAATAATTGGAGATAAATAATACAGGGCTCCCATTTTTCTCCAATCAGAGTAAGAACCATAGGTCTGGCTGTGGCGGCCATGCCAAGCATAAGAACAAAGCAGATAAGCATAGTCGATCTGATGAGTTTGATATAAGCTTCTTTCAGTTTAGGGATATCTTCCTTGATACTTGAAAGAACGGGATAGCTTACCCGTTGTATAACTGATGTCAGGTTTGAGGAGGGTAATGAACTAAACTGATCAGCACGGGTGTAATAGCCCAACTCCTGTGCTGAAAAATATTTTCCAATTATAACGTAATATGCATTGTAGTAAATTGTGTTCATCAAACCACTGACCAAAAGTTTAGAACCAAATGAAAAAAGTTCTTTAAATGACTGAATGCTAAAAATTAAATTTGGTTTCCATCTATTCCATAGCCAAAGAAGAATAGAGGTTATAGCATACATGGTAAGCGTTTTTATAACCAAACTCCATACACCATATCCGGCAAAGGCCATTCCTATACCTATAGTGCCAGAAATAATTGAAGAAATAATAGAAATTCTAGCTTGCAATTTAAAATCAATTCTTCTGGTGAGAATTGTTTGCTGAATTATGGTAAATGAATTTATGATTAAGGACAATCCCAATACCTGGACTAATGCCTTTAATTGAGGCTCATTAAAAAACCGACTGATAAGTCCCGCGCAAAAGAATAGTATCGAAAAACAGATACAACCAATTATTATATTAAAGTAAAAGACCGTTGAATAGTCTGCCTGTGAAGGATCTTTTTTTCTTATAAGAGCCTGTCCAAATCCACTATCTATAAATGATTGAGATATTGCAATAAATATTGTCAGCATACCTATTAGTCCAAACTCCTTCGGTGAAAGTAACCTTGCCAAAATGATCCCGACAATAAACTGAATACCCAATCTGGCAAAATTATCAATAAAGCTCCAAAGAAGACCGGATACTGTTTTCTGTTTGAGAGACATCGCTTAGGCTTGGACTAAAAATTTATTTCAATTCTGTAGGAAAAAGGAAAAGTAAATCTCCTGATCGATAATTCTTTTTAGAAATACAATTTCATTACGGCCAACAAAGTTAAAACCTGATTCTTTTCAATTACTCTATAATTGTCATACATATCCATACAATCATTTTGAAGTTCAGGAAATTCACGCAGTCTGTTAATATTTGTTTTAAAATAAGAATCCATAAAGTTTTTTACTTCTTTATTTGATTGATACCAATAGTCAAAAGGATTCATATGGTTCATTGATGCAGAACCGCTTCTTAATATTCCGGATTTTCTCAAAATATATTTCCACAGTTTTTTTGGGAAATCAGTAGATTTCACATATCTGTTTCCAATTCTAATCCAGTGGGGCTTTTTTCCAGTAATCTTTCTGCCTTCATTGTGCGGATGTTTTGCTGCTTCAGGATATTTTGTTACTATCCATTTATCATATATATATTTCCCAAATCGCAATTCTATAGGAATGGTCAAGCAAAAATTCATTAATTCTATATCGAAAAAAGGTGAAAATGTTTCTAGATATTCCTGGGATATTAAGGATCCTTGATTTCCCCCATTACAACCTCTCTGATAAATACTGTAAATTTCCTCATTTTCATAGGTATCACTTAATATATCAAAATTCAATCTATTCAATAGAACATTTGAATATACTCCGGCAACTGAAAGAGTGAACTTCTCGTTTATTTCTAATGAACTATTTACTGTTCCTACAATAGCTTCTCCCCACATGCCCGAATGGGATATTCCGAACAATTGAGTATTTATTAAATCAAGTGTACTCTTGGAATGAGTCATTGAAGAATATACAGCTCCGCCTGAAGTTATTTCCACAACTGGCTCAAGCAGTTTTAAACAGTTTCCATTATCTAAACTTTTAAAAATCCATTCGTGTTTTAGCTCATTTGAAATAGCTTTAGGTGTGTATTCATCCCAATAATTACTTTGAGAAAATGTTATATTAACAATATCTTCTCCATAGTCCAAATCATTAGCAACCCATGTTGTCATACGGGAATCTAACCCTGCGCTTAAATCTGTTAAATGTTTATACCCATATTCTTTATCCTTTTCAAATTGCATTCTAACAGCATTCCTAAACAACAAATCAATATTATTAATGATATATTCCTCTGATAAATTATAATTTTGAGTGTTGTTCAACCGATAATATTGAACAATTTCAGCTTTGCCATTCTGAAACTTCAAATAATGCCCGGGTCTAAGTTTTTTAAATTCCTTGAATAAAGTATAATCTTCAAGCATATATCCGAAAGAGAGTAATTGGTATGCTCCATTAATATCTAATGAATATTGAATATCATTATTTTTATAAAATTCCGTCAAAAAATTGATTTCAGATCCAAAACAAAATCCCTTATCAGTTTGCGAATAAAAAACTTGCTTTTTTCCAATATGATCCGTATAGATTTGCAGGCAATCACTCTGCTTATTATAAACCACTCCGGAAAAAGATCCTCTGAATTCGCTGAAAAAATCATTTGGATTTTGATGAATCATCTCCAGGACTGTTAATTCAAAGTCGTCTTTTTGATATTTTATTATGAGGTCTTTTGAATTTAAAATAATACCCTCTGTTATAATAATGAATTCCTCAGTCTCCAGAAACAGCTTATCATTAAGAAATTTGTTAATTGTTCTTCGCTCCAGATAAATAGATTCAGTAAAAAACTTGTCAATGACTAAATCAAGTCTTTTGCAATTTAAAAAAGCATTCGCGAAATTTGTATTTTTCTGATAAACTCCTAGAAAACCAGGCATTTTCTTATTACTTTAATTAATACTCTCATTCTACTCTATTTTCTTCTTTTGTCTTTATTGTAATAATTATACCCATACTGATCTCCGTATAACTTATTGTCGTTCAGTACAATACAACCATTATTAACCTTTTTAGGATGCAGGTCCTTCATTATCAAAGTAAATAAATATTTTATTGTAAAGTTCTGGTGGGGACCAATATTTTCAACTTGGCATGATCAGGTGTTGACCTAAAAACTTTCTTACTTTCTTTTTTTACCTTTTTTATCATACCCATATCCAAACCCGTATTGATCGCGGCTAAACCTGTTATCGTTCATCACAATACAAGTATTGGTTATATTTTTATATTCCAGATCCTTCATTACCAGGGAAAGTATTTTTTTTACTGTATAATTATAACGTGCAATAATAACCTTCACGTCAGCAAAATTTATCAGATGATAGGCGTCAGTTACCTGCCCAAGAGGGGGGGTATCAAGAATAATATAATCGTACTCATTTTTTAAGTGAGTAATTAGCTCTTCAGTTTTACCAAGTGCAACCAGTTCAGTCGGATTTGGAGGCAGTACACCGGAAAGAATATAATCAAGATTTTCATGAGGCGATTTGCATATTATGTCTCCAAGCTTAACAATATCTATCAGGTAAGAGCTTAGGCCTTCCCCGGATTCATCTACGCCCTTAAAATACTTCTCAGGTTTTCTGAGATCGAAATCCAGCAATATGGTTTTCCGGCCCAGCTGGGCATAGCTCATTGCTATATTCATGGCAATAAAGGTTTTGCCCTCACCCTCCATGGAGGATGTTACCATAATGACTTTCTTTTGTCCTCCTCTTACAAAAAAGTCGAGGTTGGTACGAAGCGCCCGGAATGATTCTGCAATGTTCGAATTGGAAAATTCAAACATCACATTGTCAGTTTTGTGTCGGTTGTGCAGTATTTTTCCCAGTACAGGTTGATTTGTCAACTTTTCCATGTCCTCCTGGTTTTCAATTTTATTATTCAGAGCACTTTTAATTGTTAAATAGCCAAATGGAAGTGCCAGGCCTAAAAACAATGCAATCAGGTAATTTGTACGTTTATTTGGTGAAATTGGCAATCCTCCAACCATTTTAGCCGGATCAATGATTAAGTCATCAGGTAAATTTGAGGCTTTTGTAATTTTTGCCTCCGCCCGCTTTTCCATCATATAGTTATAAATGGCATCATTCAACCGGTATTTCCGTTCAATATTACCCAAAAGCCTCTGGGTTACAGGTAGTTGGCTGATTTCAGCTTCAATCTTATTGATCCGTTTACTCATCTCATCAATTGATATGCTCGTCGTTTTGCCTGCTGCATCAATATTTTCAGATATTGTCTTTTTAATGTTTTCGATCTGAATAGCCAGTTTCTGTACCAGGGGATTTCTTTCCTGGTTATTTTCAACCAGGTTCGATCGTTGTGCCTGAGCTGCAATTAGTTCAGACATAAGGTTGTTCAGTAAGGGGTCCTGTATTCCAAGAGAAGCAGGGACGATCATGTTGGCGAAATTGTCATTTTTTAGAAGATAACCGGAAACGTAATCATAATACCGCTTTCGGGTGACCAATTCTGCCATTTGATTCTGCAGATTCATGTACTGTTCTGAAATACCGGTTGCCTGGTCGGTGATATTCAATAACTGGTTCGATGAACGGAAACTTTGCAGGTTATCTTCTGTCCGGCTCAGGGAATCGGATATCTCATCAAGTTGTCTCTCAATATAGTCGATTGTAATGCTTGCAATGTGATTCTTTCGATCAAGGCTTTGTTTCGAATAGACATTCATTAATTCATTCACGATGTCTTTTCCATTATTCAATGACTCAGATTTCAGGCTGATCTCGATGACAGTTGCCAGCTTATCTACCACAATGAAATTCAAATTATTTGCCAGTTTATTTTTTATTGATGCAACAGTTTTAAATTCAAATCCGTATAATGGTTTTGTACTGTAAAACACCTTTTGTGTAGTGTCAGGTTTAATAATAAATGCTAGGTCGGCTGTTTCAATCAGTTCACCCAACCTGCCATTTTTTGTAAAATTCCATTTCTCCTTCTCATGTGTAAATTGGTCTGTTTCAAAATTGTAAAAAGAGGTCTTTCCTGATGTCGCTTTTAGTTGAAAATTATCTTCCTTAAGAAAAGTAAGTTCAAATCTTACTCCTACAGGTTGAGGATGGCCGGGCAGAAAAGCTATCTGGAAAGGAGCATTATGGTAGATATCGTGATACTGGAATCCTTCCTTTTTATAATAGGTAACAGACATATCGAGGTTCTTAATTGTTTGCTCCAGGACAGGCGAGGATTTTAAAACCCACAGCTCATTCTGAAAGTTTTGATTCCTGCCAAACAAATTGCTGTTAAGGTAGTCATTTACTGCACCGGAGCCAGACTGTGTTTTACTTTCTTTAATGATCAACGAGGAAGAAATTTTATAAATCGGAATCGAGTAGCGGTTTACTAAAAATGCCAGGCCAAGTGCAATAATCAAGCAAAATACAAATAACCTGTAATTCCTTTGAATCAGTTTCGCTAATTTTTGAAGGTCATTTTCCTCCTGGTATTTATTGTTTTGAGATTGGTTCATGAGGTCTATAGTTAGGTGGAATAAAGGTAAAAGGTAAAAGGTAAAAGGTAAAAGGTAAAAGATAAAAGTGTTAAAAAGCGAAGAACATAGAGCGTTTAGGGTTTACGGGTTAATTGTAAACTGATTTCATGGACCCATAATTATAACAGCTTAGCTTATTTAACAACATTGTAAATCAATAACCCTGTTGTTATAGCGGAGAGTACTATTGAGAAAGGGAATTGCCTCATACCCCAGAATTTCTCCCGTAGAGGTTTGACATATAAAATGTCATTTGGTCTTAGGTTATAATAACCAGAAGTAAGTATATCGGAGCTGGTTAAGTTTAAATTAATACGGATGTTTTCTCCATTTTCGTTTCTTATCAGGATCACACTGCTACGATTCCCATAATCTGAAATATCTCCGGCTAAACCTATAGCATCGTAAATTGAAAGCTTATCCTGTGAAAAGGGGAAATGCCCCGCGTTATTTACTTCGCCTAATACAGACACATAACGGTTCACTAGTTTTACGGAAACGACGGGTTGGTTCAATATATAATTTAAAGAATCTTTTAATATAACACTTACCTCGGAAAGTGTTTTATCTTTTACAAGGATTTTGCCAATTACAGGGAGTAGTAAGAATCCATCTTTGTCAATAGAATGGGACATTAATGACGCCCCGTATGGTTGGATTATTCCAACATTATAAGCTTGTTCCATGCCTTTTGTAAAAACACTTGTTGCAGCCTCATCAAGACTATTGACTTGTATTAAAAGTTCATCATTGGATTTCAACTTGTAATCAGGAAACTCAGCTTCATTAAATGCTTTGACATTATTATTCATGTCCTGCAGGTATTCAACTTTTCTTTGGGTAACACAAGACGAAGACAAACCAAGAAAAGTAACTATTGCCAATAAACAAAGGTTTTGCTTAAAATTAAATGAAATTGGGTTTTTTGTAGGCTTCATCGTTATTGATTTAAGTTAATTTTTAAAATAAAAGACAATCTACCTTTGCTATCCTTCAGCAAACTCAGTATATGTTATGGTGGCCAATGAAAGTAAAAAATTAAGGTTCGTATAGGCGAAATCCCGCGGAGCAGGAACAAAAGTCTAATTTGAACGAAAGAAAACTAATCACCTTTTTTCTTGATTCCTCGCACGCTTGCGCCTCGTCAGTCCCATATGTGTCAGGACTGATCCTGGCACAATGAGGCAGAGAGACGGTTTCTTGCTATGAGCGGAAAATCAGTCCGCGGATAGCTCCTTTCGGTCACTCGTAGACCTGAGTGATTATGAAAATTGGTTCTTCTCAGGTCTATTTCTTCAGATCATAAAAATTTAATGAATGCGTATATTTTGAAATGAATTAGGGTTAGTCTTATAATAAAATCTCAGGTTTAATGCTGCACTCTTTCCCATCTGTTTTTCCAGATGCAAATACTGTTAAAAAACAATCCTGTAAAAAAATAAAATT
>CAJDWD010000074.1_pt1 | contig 19700 bp, 16 predicted proteins | sample 7391451 | NCBI WGS metagenome assembly CAJDWD01 (sample SAMEA7055716, study PRJEB34461) | soil metagenome | biome: terrestrial ecosystem; feature: Peninsula; material: soil | place: Antarctica | collected 2016
ATTACTATGCCTGTAGGTGCGCAGTTACGCGGTCGGTTGTTAAACGTAATTGGAAATCCCATTGATGGGATGAAAGAATTAGATATGGATGGCTCAATGCCCATTCATCGCGAACCACCCAAGTTTGAAGATCTTGCTACAACCACCGAAGTATTGTTTACTGGCATAAAAGTGATCGATTTGATTGAACCCTATTCGAGAGGTGGTAAAATTGGGCTTTTTGGTGGTGCCGGAGTTGGTAAAACCGTTCTGATTCAGGAATTGATTAACAACATTGCCAAAGGGCAAGGTGGTTTTTCTGTATTTGCCGGTGTGGGTGAAAGAACCCGCGAAGGAAACGACTTATTGCGGGAAATGATTGAATCAGGTATTATTGATTATGGCGATGAGTTCAAAAAGAGCATGGAAGAGGGCCATTGGGATTTGACGAAAGTAGATTATGAAGCCGTGAAAAAATCACGAGCTACACTTGTATTTGGTCAGATGAATGAACCACCGGGAGCTCGTTCTTCGGTAGCTTTATCGGGCCTTACGGTTGCCGAGTCGTTTCGAGATTTAAATACGCAAGGGAAAACAGATATTCTGTTTTTTATAGATAATATTTTCCGCTTTACACAAGCTGGTTCGGAAGTATCGGCACTTTTAGGCAGAATGCCATCAGCAGTTGGATACCAACCTACCCTAGCTACAGAAATGGGAGCCCTGCAAGAACGAATTACTTCTACAAAGAAAGGTTCAATTACATCGGTTCAGGCTGTTTATGTGCCAGCTGATGACCTTACAGACCCCGCACCGGCTACTACTTTCTCTCACCTAGATGCAACCACAGTTTTGAGTCGTAAGATATCGGGACTAGGTATTTTTCCTGCAATAGATCCACTGGAGTCATCTTCTAATGTATTAACTCCCGAAATTGTGGGTCAAGTCCATTATGATACTGCACAAGAAGTAGTGCAAATATTACAACGAAATAAAGAGCTGCAAGATATTATCTCCATTTTAGGAATCGAAGAACTTTCAGAAGAAGATCGCATAACAGTGAATCGTGCACGTAAAGTACAACGATTCCTCTCTCAGCCATTTCATGTGGCAGAACAATTTACTGGTTTACCGGGTTTGATGGTTCCAATTGAAGAAACCATTCGAGGTTTCAGGATGATATTGGAAGGAGAAATGGACGAATATCCAGAAATGGCTTTCCTGAATGTTGGAACAATAGACGATGCTATTGCAAAAGGCAGAAAACTCATGGATGAAGCTAACGAATAAACTAACAATCAGTTGAAAAATATTAGATTAGAAATTTACACCCCCGACGGCGTTCTTTTTAACGGAGAGGTATCCTCGGTTAGTTTACCTGGAACAAAAGGACCATTCACCATTTTAAATAACCATGCTCCTATTATTTCTTCTTTAACAGAAGGAAAAATTAATTATGTGGTTAATAGAAAAACTTCTAAGATTAAAGTCAACAGTGGTTTCGTAGAAGTAAAAAACAACATCGTAACGGTGTGCTTAGAGACCATTATAAAATGAAAAAACTGAGACGTAAATTTATTCTTTTACTTACACTCTTCGTGGTAGTGGTTGCTTTTGGAACATGGTTGGTTTTGATTCATTTCTTCCCGGAACTTGTATTTAAAGATTATCCTTTAATTCCTCTCTTTTTCTATACGGTAGGAATCATTTCAATCTACATTATGACTGGATTAAAAATTGATAAGCCAAATAAATTACTCAACACCTTTATGCTGATTAGAGGCATAAAAATGTCAATAGCAGTATTACTTGCTGTAGCTTACTGGTACTTAGACCGCGCAGAAATAAGAAGTTTTGCCATCATGCTTGTTGCATTCTATTTGTGCTACCTTTTTCTTGAAACCTACATTTACATAAAAATTGAAACATGGAACAAGAAAAACTTGACTCCATTGACCAAAATAAAAAAAGATGTCGAAAAAATTTAATCTATATCTGGTGCTCACTTTGAGTATGTTTTTTCTATTTTCTTCAGCCTACGGGCAAAAAGAAGCGGATAACAATACACAAAAGAAAAGTGAACACGAAGAGTTAGACATCAAAGAGCTTATTTTAGAACATCTGGCTGATACTTACGAGTGGCATATTGTAACGTGGAATGACAAGGCTATTACAATTCCATTACCGATTATAGTGTATAGCAAAACAAGCGGATGGAATGTTTTTCTTTCTTCGAAACTTGACAACGAGAAATCTCAGTACAAACAATTTCATATTCCATCCGAAGGCAAAAATAGTGGAAAGATTGTAGAACTTGATGCATCGGGTAACGAAGTACGACCTTTAGATATTTCGTTAACGAAAAATGCAGCTTCTCTGTTATTGAGTTCTCTGTTACTTATCGTAATAATGCTCAGCATTGCCAGAGTCTATAAAAAAGACTCAATAGAAGCTCCGAAAGGCTTTACCGGAGCTATGGAACTTGTCATCCTCACAATAACTCACGACGTAATAAAACCCTCTATTGGAAAACAATACAAAAAATATGCTCCTTATATATTAACGCTATTCTTTTTTATTCTGTTTAATAATCTGTTAGGTTTAATCCCTATTTTTCCAGGAGGAGCAAACGTTACAGGCAGTATATCAGTTACCCTGGTGCTTGCACTCTTTACTTTTGCAATAGTAAACTTTACTGGCTCCAAAACTTATTACAAAGAATTATTCTGGCCAGATGTGCCGGTTTGGTTAAAAGCTCCTTTTCCTCTCATGCAAATAATAGAGATAGTAGGTACAATCACAAAACCATTTGCATTAATGATTCGTCTTTTTGCAAATATGACTGCTGGTCATGCTATCGTTTTAGGATTGACAAGTGTGGTTTTTGTCACAGTTAGCTTAGGCCCCGCAATCAATGGGAGCATGAGTTTTATTTCAGTATTATTCAATGTGTTCATCATATTCTTAGAAATCCTGGTAGCTTTTATACAAGCGTATATATTTACAATTCTTACATCCGTATTCATTGGATTAGCAAGAAATCCTGATATAGTTGAAAAAAAAGAAATTAAATCCGCATAAAAATTACAAATAAAAAATATATTAATCATTTAAATAAAAAACTATGTTACTAACAGTATTATTACAAGTAGCCAGCTCAATGGAGTTAGGTAAAGTAGCTTTAGCATTAGCAGTTGCCTTGGCTGTGTTTAGCGCAGCAATGGGAATTTCAAAAATTGCCACATCAACCATGGAAAACATGGCTCGCCAACCGGAAGTTGCCCCTGATATTCGAATGAGCATGATTATTGCAGCTGCCTTAATTGAAGGTGTTGCACTGTTTGCAATCGTTGTTTTAGGTTTTATTCTTAAATAAGAAAATAATATGTCATCGTCGTTGCTAACTCCAGATCCGGGATTAATTTTCTGGATGTTAATTGCTTTTGGAATTGTTCTTTTCATATTGTCTAAATATGAGAAGCTGGATAGTAGGAAACATTTTATAGATGATTCTCTTGCTGCAGCCCAACAAGCTTTTGATGATCTAGAGCAAGTCAGATTTAAAAATGAACGACTTATCAAAAAGGCTAAAGAAGAACAAATTCTAATTATTTCTAAAGCAGCCAAAAAGAGAGATTTGATTCTTGAGAATGCTCATGAAAAAGCAATGAAGGAAACCTATCAAATGATAGAAAATGCACGCAAGCAAATTCAACAAGAGAAAGAAGAAGCCCTGACAGCTATTCGTCGAGAAATTGCAATTGTTTCCGTAGATATTGCAGAAAAAGTTTTAAGAGAAAACTTAAAAGAAAAAGAAAAACAAATGAGTATGATAGAACGTCTCATTGATGAGATCAATATATCATAAAAGCAGAAATAGATGAACAAAGGATTAATATCGGTACGGTATGCTACTGCTCTGTTGCAATTTGCTCAGAACGAAAATGTGGACGATGAAGTTTACGAACAAGCTAAGTTTCTGTCCAGTGTTTTCTTAAAAGTAAGCCGCTTGAATACCCTTCTTAGTAATCCCATGGTTCCAAAAAGCAAAAAACGAGAAGTTATTTTAACTGCCGCCGGAAAGAAAACTTCTGACGCATTTGAGAAAAACATTGATATGCTATTGACTAACAATCGGGAAGATTGTTTGCAATCTATTATGCTTGAGTACCAGGAACAATATCGCAAAAGCAAGAATATTCTTCGGGGAAAACTTGTAACTGCTATTGAAATTGATGAACCAACAACTCAAAGTCTGATTGCTTCTATTGAGGGAAAAGTAAAAGGGAACCTGGAGTTGGAAAAAACAGTAGACCCGAAAATTTTAGGCGGATTTATTTTGGAAGTTGATTTTTTTCGTTGGGATGCAAGTTTGATGGGACAGTTGAATCGAATAAAAAAACAATACATTGAAAGAAACAGACGCATCGTATAAGATGGCCAATCTTTAAGATGGATATGTATGTAATTAAAAATAACAAAAATGCCTGATAATAAAATAAGAGTAAGTGAAGTCTCTGATATTCTTAGAGCACAGCTCGAGGGAATTGACTCCAGCATTAAATTAGATGAAGTAGGCACCGTTTTACAAATAAGCGACGGCGTCGCTCGCATTTATGGATTAAGAAATGCAGAGTCGAACGAATTGCTTGAATTTGAGAATGGGATGCAAGCCATTGTAATGAATTTGGAGGTTGATAATGTAGGAGCTGTCTTACTTGGTCTAACCAGTGATATTAAAGAAGGCGATACAGTTAAAAGAACCGGAAGAGTTGCTTCAATTTTCGTAAGCGAAAATATGGTGACTCGCGTTATTAATCCATTGGGTGAACCATTGGACGGAAGAGGTGATATTGGTGGAGAAATGTTTGAAATGCCATTGGAACGAAAAGCTCCGGGTGTTATTTACAGACAACCAGTGAACGAACCATTGCAAACAGGACTTAAAGCTATTGACTCGATGATTCCTATTGGACGTGGCCAACGTGAGTTGATAATTGGAGACAGACATACAGGTAAAACAACCATTGCCATTGACACCATCATCAATCAGCGAGAAAACTTTGAAGCCGGAAAACCGGTATACTGCATTTATGTTGCCATCGGACAAAAAGGTTCTTCAGTTGCCACTATTGTAAACACATTGCGACAACATGGCGCAATGGACTATACAATTGTTGTTGCAGCTAATGCCTCCGATCCTGCAGCTCTTCAATATCATGCACCGTTTGCCGGAGCCGCTATTGGCGAGTACTTCAGAGATACCGGACGTCATGCATTGGTTATTTATGACGACTTATCTAAACAAGCTGTTGCTTACCGCGAAGTTTCCTTGATACTTCGTCGTCCTTCAGGACGGGAGGCATATCCAGGTGATGTGTTTTATTTGCACTCGCGTCTTTTGGAGCGTGCTGCAAAAATGATCCAGCAACAGGAAGTTGCTGAACAAATGAATGACTTACCCAAAAGTTTAGAAGGTAAAGTAAAAGGAGGAGGATCACTTACAGCTCTTCCCATCATTGAAACTCAGGCAGGAGACGTTTCAGCATACATTCCTACCAATGTTATTTCAATTACAGACGGACAAATATTTCTTGATACCGATCTTTTTAATCAGGGAAACAGACCTGCTATCGACGTAGGAATATCAGTTTCGCGTGTGGGAGGAAATGCTCAGATAAAGCCCATGAAAAAAATTGCAGGAACTCTCAAAATGGATCAAGCTCAGTTTAACGAGTTGTCTGCTTTTACAAAATTTGGTGGAGATTTAGATCGTGTTACTGCGAGAGCCATTGATAAAGGTCAGAAAAATGTGGCTTTGCTTACACAGCCTATTCATAAACCCATGAGCGTAGAAAAACAAGTTGCTTTGCTCTATTGTGGTACAAAGGGTTTGTTATCAAAAGTTCCATTGGACAAAGTGAAGGAGTTCGAAAAGGAATATTTAAATACCTTAGAAACTATGCATCAGGAAGATGTACTGGATCCAATAAAAGATGGAGTGATTAACAACGAAATAACAGATATAATAGAAAGTGTAGCCAAAGATATTACACAACGAATTCTACAAACAACCAACTAAAAATGGCCTCTTTAAGAGAAATAAAATCCCAAATACATTCTGTGAAGTCTACACAGCAGATAACTTCTGCTATGCAAATGGTTTCGACCATAAGGTTGCAAAGAGCTCAAAGAATTATTGAACGTTTTTATCCTTATCAGCAAAAAATACATGAGCTGTTGATGAATTTTTTAAATACAGAAGAGGAAGCAGAAAAAACTCAATCAGTTTTTGAGCAAAAAAGAGAAGTTAAGAAAGTGGCTATTGTCGCATTTTCGGCAAACATGAGTTTGTGTGGTGCTTTCAATTCAAATGTGATAAAAGAATTTATTAAAACAGCAAACGACTACGAGCACCTGGGTAAAGAGAACTTTCTGATTTATCCCGTGGGCAAAAAAATTGCTCAGGCTGCAAAGAAAATGGGATTTACTCCTAAGGGAATATATGAAGATTTAGCTAAAAAACCCAATTACGAAGATACTGTTAAGATTGCCGACCAGTTGATGGAACTATTTGAAAAAGAGAAAATTGATGAAGTGATTGTAATTTATCATCACTTTAAAACAAAAGGCACACAAATACTAACCCGCAAAACAATATTACCCCTCACCATAGAAAAAGATCAAGAGAAACCCTCTCACATCAAATACATTGTGGAGCCCGACAAAAAAACAATCCTCAGCGAACTTATTCCCATTGTTATTCGATTGACTCTTTACAACGCACTCCTCGAATCCCACACCTCCGAACATGCTGCCCGTTCAATTGCTATGCAGGGTGCAACTGATAATGCCGAAGATTTGTTGGATGACTTATCTCTGTTGTACAACAAATCACGACAAGAGAGCATTACAAATGAATTACTGGATATCATTGGAGCTTCGTTTAAATAAATTATTCTAATAAAAAATAAAAAGAGATTTTTCGCAATTGAAAAATCTCTTTTTATTTATCTATTCACTTCACTATTACATAAGCGAATCCGGATCAAGATTGTCGTGCTCGATATCCAGGAAATACTTATATGTCCCAACTCTCAAATCTGCACAAGCATCATAATCACATACAATGATTCCTTTTCTGTGTAGCTGCAATGCACTTACTGTCCACATTTGGTTAACAGACCCTTCCACTGCGTGATAAAGCGCTCTTGACTTGTGATGTCCATTTACCAAAATCATTATCTCTTCTGATTCTAAAATAGTACCTACTCCAACAGTTATTGCAGTTTTTGGAACTTTGTCCACATCATGGTCAAAAAACCTTGAATTAACAACAATTGTATCTGTAGTAAGAGTTTTAATACGTGTACGTGATGATAATGAAGATCCTGGCTCGTTGAACGCAATGTGTCCATCACTACCAACTAACTCCACCTACAAATAAATCAATACCACCTACAGCTTTAATCTTTTCATCATAAGCCTGACACTCTTCTTCTAAATTTTCAGCAACACCATTAGGAATATTTACATTCTCTTTTTTTATGTTAATATGACTAAAAAAGTTGTTCCACATAAAAGTGTGATAGCTTTGAGGATGATCGGCATCTAAACCTATATACTCATCCATGTTAAATGTAATCACATTTTCGAATGACACCAGACCATCTTTGTTCTTTTTAATTAATTTCTTGTACATTGCCATTGGCGATGAACCAGTAGGTAAACCAAGCTTGAAAGGTTTGTCAGCGGTTGGCTTAGATTTATTAATTTTAGAAACTACATAGTTTGCAGCCCATTCTGCTAATTGGTCTGCATCGGGTTGAATGATTAATCTCATATGTTTATATTTTAATTGGTTTAATTTTATTGTAACTGAAACAGTTGTTAGTAGCTATTAATTGAAAAGTGAAAAGTGAAAACGAATACTTATTTCTGATCGCTGAATGCTGATTGCTAAAACTTTTAACTTTTAACTTTTAATTCTTCATTGATTGTCAGTAGTTTTATTAGGAATTATTTCATCGTCTGAAAGTATTTTTGCTGCCATATTGCTTCCTAAAGTCATAGCTTGTTGATAGGTGTCTTCATTGATAGATTGCTTAATATCCACGGGGCTGAAAACAATTTCGAACTGTGATTTATCAGCAAATTCCCCCAACAATCTCAAGGCAGTTCCTGCCCATGAATGTCCTCCAAAGTAACCGAAGTACCTACCCTTTATGTTTTTATTTTCTAATGTATTCAACAGACTTTGTACCGCTGGATAGAGCTTACTATCATAAGTTGGTGAACCAATAATAAGTGCTTTGTATTTAAATACATCTTGCAATACATAAGATATATGGCTTTTAGCCATGTTGTGCATCACAATGTTTTTGACACCTTTTGCTGCAGCTTCCGCAGCAATTGCTTCAGCTAATTGTTCAGTGTTTCCGTACATGCTGCCGTAAGCAATTACTAAACCTTTTTCAGTCTCATATTTGCTCAATTTATCGTAGAGCGATAATACACGTTCTATGTTTTGTGGTTCTGTCCATACAGGACCGTGTGTAGGACAAATAGCTTCTATTTCCAGATCGCCCAATTTTTTCATTGCTTTTTGTACAGGTCCTCCATATTTTCCGACAATGTTAGAATAGTAGCGCACCATTTCATCCCAATAAAAATCAGGATTCAATTGTGAGTCAATAACTCCGCCATCCAATGTGCCAAATGTACCGAAAGCATCACCTGCAAAAACAGTTTTAGTTTCTTTGACGTAAGTCATCATAGTTTCTGGCCAATGTACCATCGGAGTTAAGAAAAACTGTAATGTATTATTTCCTAAGCTAAGTTCTTCTTTATCATTTATTACAACAATGTTTTCGGTAATATTGTAGAAACCTTGAAGCATATCTGCCGTTCTAGCATTTCCAACTAATTGTATATTGGGGTATTTGTTCAGTAAGAAAGTAAGCGCACCAGAATGATCTGGCTCCATGTGATTTATTATCAAATAATCAACCGGTCTATCACCTAAAACTACACTTAACTTGTTTAAGAAAACATCAGTAAAACCAATATCTACTGTGTCGATTAATGCGATTTTCTCATCTCGTATTACGTACGAATTATAAGATACACCTTTTGGAAGTGGCCAAAGATTTTCGAATAGATGTTTTGATCTATCATTTACTCCTACGTAAAAAAGATCTTTGTTTATCTCAACTGGATTATACATAATTAAAAAAAAGTTGTTGAAATATCTTTCTCGATATTTTAGTTATTCTATATTTAATTTTTCTCTGAAGATTCTTTCAGTAAATGCTGAAGTAATCATTTACTTCTTTGTAATAAAGTTAGATTTTTTCTTTTCGCTTTTCACCACAACTATTTCTGTTTCTTTGGATTTTCTCATCGAGTTCCATATCAGCCAAATTCCCCATAAAACAAAAGGAATACTCAACCACTGCCCTAGAATTAATCCAGTACTCTCGCGCATTAAAATTTCAGATTCTACCTGAACCTCTTTGATGTATTCTATAAAAAATCGTGATGCAAAAATAATAATCATAGCTATCCCTAAAAGAAGCCCTTGTTTTTTCTTAGCATCTGTTTTCCAAAATAGATACATCGTAATAGCGAAGACTATAAAATAAACTATGGCTTCATAAATTTGTGTTGGATGAGATGGCTCTGTAAAAATAGGTGGTGCTCCAGCCATCCATTGAGGTAAGTTATCTATAAAACGAAATCCCCAAGGCTCAGAGGTTGGTCCACCGTATATTTCGTGGTTCATAAGATTTCCCAGACGAATAAATGCTGCTGTGAATCCAGTAGGAACTATTACCCGATCAAAAGTCCATAACATGCTTTTTTTGGTGACTTTTTTTGAATAAAGCCAAACAGCAATAATTATGCCGAGAACGCCTCCATGACTAGCAAGTCCACCCTCCCAGATAAAGAGGATTTTTAAAGGATTTGCCAAATAGTAAGCGGGTTCGTAGAAAAGACAATGCCCTAAGCGTGCACCCAATATTATTCCCAACATCATGTAAATAAACAAAGAGTCAAACCATTTTTGGGGTAGCTTCTCTTTATCGAAAATGCGTTGAACGATATAAACAGCTACAATGAGTCCGATTACCCATAGCAAACCATACCATCTTATTTCACGACCAAATATGGTGAATAATTCAGGATTTACATCCCACGTAATGTACATTAACATACAGTCTGTTTTTAATATTGTAAGACAAAGATACTTAATTTTTTACGACTTAAACCAACTTTTCAATCCATTCATCTCTCTTTCCTGGCAAGAAATCGATTACAGGGATTTCGATGAGTGTGTAAGCTCCGGCTTGTTGTTTAAGAGAAGCACGGGCAGCATTCACCAACATTTGTGCTGTTAATGCAGGATTGTTTACCTTCATACTGTAAGAGAACAATTGATTTTGAGTTGTACCTGAAGCTCCTTTTCGCTCCATCTCCACACCATGTCCCATATCTTTTAATTCCTTGATGTCAATCACCTGAAAAACGTGAGTTTCATCTTTAATGAAATAAGCATCGGTTTTTATAGCTTCAGTCAGATCTTCCAGCTTATAACCTTCTTCAATCTCAATGTATACCATACGTCTGTGAATGCCTGTTCCAGTGGGAATAGTAATTGAAAGAGCATCTTTAACTCCTTCAATGGCTTTTACTGCAACAGTATGACCCATACTCATTCCAGGACCAAAGTTAGTGAATGTAATTCCACTGGGAGCCATTGCTTGCATAAGTGTTCTTACAATGGAGTCACTTCCCGGATCCCATCCTGCAGAAATAACAGAAACAGCATTATGGTTTTTCGCAACACTATCTAGGGATGTGCGCAATGCTACTATTTTGGAATGAATATCGAAACTATCTACCGTATTTATTCCCAAAGCGAGACATTCTTTTGCAGTTGTTTCTAATAATCGACTAGGCAAACATAAAATTGCCACATCTACATCTGACAACTTAGTTATTGAGTCTCTTACTTCAAATTCTTGCAGCTCGAAAGGTATCTCTTGAATGTTGCGACGAACTATTCCTGCAATTTCAAAATCGGAAGAATGTAAAATTGTATCGATTACATATTTACCAATATTACCGTAACCAATAATGGCAACACGTGTTTTGTTTGACATATAAATATATTTATAAGATAGTGTTTATTAGAAAACGACTATTTTTTAGCCTTTGATAAGATACAAAAATAATCAAAAGATTTGATCATTAGACAATAAAATGACTCAAAACGTGTTATTTCTCTATTAGCTGAATTGCTTTTTCAATCCATACATCACGTCCTTCTTTGATATCATTCACAGTAGGTGATACGTGAATATCTATCTTTACACCATTGCGTTGTAATACTTCCCAATTGGGATAATAAGCTCCGTTCAGGGTATGTTGAATAAAAACATTTCCCGGTAAATACACTTTATTAACAGGGCCATTTGCTCCAGCTGTTTGTCTCCCAACAATAATACTATTTGGAGCTAATCGATGCATCATTGAATATGTTTCTCCTGCACTCTGTGTGTGTTCATCAACCAGGATAACTATTTTGCCTTCGTAATTGGGTTTTAGATTAGATATATTTACTTTTTTATTTTCAGACCTTCGATAATTACCTGGGTAAGATTTCTCGTTTTTGGAAATCCAAAGAGGATATATTGATGAAGTTATAGGACGAAGAAACTCCATATTATTTATAGGATATTCCCGCATATCGATTATAATCCCTTTTGAGTCAATGTTTTTTGCTATAATTTCACTGTTCTCTTCTGCACTTTTTATATTATCTACATGGATAATATTTCTGCTTTCTAATTTATAGTTCTTCCATGATTTTATAGTGCCACTTTCTTTGTTTCTTTTAGTATAATTAATTTCAACAGTTCTTTTTTTTCCATCTCTCATAATCTCTACCTGCAAATTATCAGAGTTAGATGATAACAAGTAAGGGAGAATATTTCTTATCATTCCGTTTATGTTCGATGCTATAACGTATGGCTTCATTTCTTCTATGATGTCATTTACACTCTTCCCTTCTATTGATAGAATAACATCGCCACGATTTAAAAAATCACTTTGGGTTGACTGCACTACTATACTTCCTTCTGAAGTGAATGTCAAGCAAACAGGCATATCATGTTTTGCATAAAAAGGACCAATCGCTGTATTCTTTACAGCATTTTTATTTATATTTAAATAACCATGTGAATCATTTATATTTGCAGCTACCTCTAAGATAGATAGTACATAATGTGATTTATCTTTTGGAGATACAAATTCTGGTAAAAAGTCTTTAAGCAAAGAATCCCAAGGTGAGTCAGTATAATCAGTATATGGAAAGCAATATTCGATCATGTTCCAAAAGCGAAATAAAGTCAAAATGCGAAATCCCTGATCATCCCATGTAATGTTTTTATAAGCTTTTTCTCTGTCAAAATATTCTTGAGTAGGATCTATAGATGTTACTGGGATGTAATAATTTAACTTAGCGCTCCTTTTACTATTTTTTATTTTTTGAAGTTTTTCTATAAGTTCATCGTTAAAGATGTTTTTGTTCTCCATCCATGATAAATCGATTAATCTAGAATATTTTGTGGAGTCGTCTATCGAATAATCTGTTACATCTTTTAATTTCCCATATTTATCAATCCATTTACTTATTAGTTTACTTCTTTCATCTTTATTTTCAGCATTCGCAATTTCCGGCAGAATCCTAAATAGTTCATAATCCCAATTTTCTTTCCCTTGAGTTACTTCAGGATGGTAATATTTCATGAAGCCCCAAACTTTACCTAAGATTTCCAAGTTTTCTGTTATTTGGGGAGTTAGTGGTGGGAGTTCAATATTTGAGCCTTCATCAAATTCATGATCATTTTCAGCGGCAAAAACTCGGTTAATAAACTCAGATAAGGGAGTATTATCAATCCTGACTTGAAAATTAGTAAGATTTATATCTATATCTCCTTCTCCAATAATATATAAGACGGCCCACTCAGATTCTTTATCTATGGTCGCTTCAACTTTAAAGTTCTTCCATTTGGAACTCTCTTCCAAATCAATAAAAATAGAGTCCGTTTTAAGTAATTTACTGTTTTTAACAGAGATAACATTCCCTTCTATTTCAGATAAATTAAAAGCATAAAAAACGTATATTCCCTTAATGTTATCCTTTTTAGATGACTTTATTCTAAGGGAATTATTTTCTTTATACAATTTGATTGTATCAACATACATATCTCCTTTCATCACGTTCCACTTATTGAAAGTAGTAGATGGTTTACGTGATATAATGCTGTTATCATTAAAAGACATTGAAGTATCTTTCTTTTGACCACATGATATAAAAAGAAGACAAATAATTGAACCAACAATAAAAATATTTTTCATATGATATTAAAAAAAATTTGTTGTTTTTCTGGTAATGAAGTTTTTTATCAATCTTAAATAGTTATTCCGTAAAAATGGGATCTAATTCAGGACATCTTGAAATTCAATAGTCTGAGCAGCTAAAAGAAAAACTTTATTTTTGATAGCTTTTGTATTCTCTTTCAATTGTTTGTAGTATCCACAAAAGTTTTGATCAGGGACTTTCAATCCCATCATAACCATGGTGCTATCGCGGGACTCTTCTTCTAGAATATCCCAAAACTTTCTTCCATGAGAAACAATTACATCAGAGTCGAATGCAACGCGCATCTCAAGAAGAATCTTTTCTAAATTTTCCCGGGTACCCTTTGCAGCTTCTTCTGAAGCAACTACCATTTTAACGCACACTTTTATGTTTTGCCAACGAGGACTTGTGCTAATCAAGTGTGCAATTATCATCATTAAACCACCATTGCCTTTAAGACCTCCCCACCAAAGATCAATGTTTTTTGTTACTTCATAATCAAGTTTAAAGTCATTTTGCAGAATAATTACGTTTCTACTTGATTGATAAAAATGAGATATCATTTCGCAATATGGTTCGTGATGTGCGTTTTCTTCTGTATCACCCAATAATATTGTATTGGGAACAACACTGCCCAATCCATAAGTATTAACCAATTGTTTCGACCCGGAGAATGGATCTTTAGCTCTTGACACTCTCACAAGGGTTTTAATATTCTTATCACTCAGATAAGCCGAAATATTTTTTTCATGTTTGGAAACTCTTTCTTGTGTGACTTTGTCTTCAGGAAGAATTGTTGCAACAGTTATTAATCCTTTTTCCTGAACTATACCATATCCAAAATCAATCAGATGCCATCTTTTAGTAGGCATACCTGATAACACGAGAATATTGGGCCGCCAACTTTTAGCATCAACGGCCTTTGAATCAAGCCTTAACAAAGCGTAGCGCACAATCTGCATTAGTAATCCTCTTGTGACATCTCCAAAAGTAGCTTTAAGTCTCCGACGACGTAACCATACAAATATCCCTGAAATAATAACGATAGCAATGCTTGTGGCGAGAGCATTTATTAAAAACATTACAGCAATACAACCTATTGTTCCCAAAAAGGAGAAGCTCCAGTGAACTTTAAATTTTGGGCGGAATGAAGGGCTCTTTAATAATGTTTCTATTCCCGATGTAAGATTAAGTGTGCCATATGTTGTCAGGAAAAACATCGTCAAAATAGGAGCAATCATATTTAAATCACCCACAATAACAAGTATCAGTGCAATAATAGAGGTAAAAATTGTTGCAGCTCTTGGAATTTGTTCAGATCCGGAATTTTTCCCTAAAAATGAAAGTTTTGAAGGTAACACCTTATCCACACTCAATGCTTGAAGGACCCGAGGTGCTCCCAACAAACTACCCACCGCACTCGACAAAGTTGCTCCCCATATACCAAGCAATATAGCAAAACCCCACAAAGCTATTTTTTGCATAATCATGTTGTCGCTAACTAACGTGGCAGCATCAGCCCTAAAAGCAAAGAAAAAGGGAACAACCATGTAGATAACATATCCAACACCAACTGCCATAAATGTTCCCTTAGGAATTGATCTTGCCGGGTCTTTCAAATCACCTGACATATTTACGCCTGCCATAATACCTGTAACTGCTGGAAAAAAGACTGCAAACACCGTCCAGAAGTTTACAGACTCAGCAGCTGGAACTCCCCATAATTCAATGTGTGTGTTTTCAATGGGACTACCCAAAAAGAAAGATATAAGAGAGAAAGCTATAATTGCTAAAATAACAAACTGAGCGCGAATAGCAGCCTTAGTAGAAAATAGTGCAAGAAGAGTTAAGAAAATTATTGTAACAATACCCACCAATTTTATATTTAACGAGGGAAATATTGCTACCATACTTTCGGAAAATCCCATGATATAGAGTGCAACCGAAAAAGCTTGTGCCAAAAATAGCGGTATTCCTACTGCACCACCCATCTCTATTCCCAATGATCGACTGATAAGAAAGTAAGCTCCTCCTGCCTTCACAGGAGCATTAGTGGCAATGGATGCAATGGACAATGAAGTGAGAAAAGTGATCGAGGTAGCTAATGTTACAATGATAAGCGTTCCGATAAGTCCTACATTACCAACAACCCAACCAAAACGTAAATACATGATTACGCCTAAAACCGTAAGTATGGATGGGGTAAATACACCTCCAAAAGTGTTTAGTTGTCCTCCCTTATTTGTTTTAACGTTTTTGATAACTAAAATTTTTATTCAATTTGCAATTGTAAATATAATAATTAAAAGCTGTCAGGCTTAGATATGGTTTTTATTTTTTCTAAAAAAATAAAAACTAGTTTAGACGACAGTTATTTTGTACACTTAGCTTTTACTCTCAATCTTCTTTTAATAGCTACAATAAATCATCCGAAGATTCTTCTTCTTCAATCAATGTATCAACTTCATTTTCAAAATCGTACTCATCTTCTATCCAAACTTTTTTAGGTTTTTGAGGTCCGTGCTTTCGATATATTATAGCTATAATAAAACCGCTAACTCCACCGGATAAATGACCTTCCCAGGAAACACTGGTATCCAAATACATCGACCAGGGAGTCATATTCCATACAGTACTACCATACAGAAAAGCTACAACAAGCGAAATAGCTACTAATGGAATATGTTTTCGTAGAATACCACTAAAGAAAAGAAAAAAAGACAAGCTATATATAATGCCACTTGCTCCAACATGCCATGCTTCTCTACCAATGATCCAAGTTAAAAATCCACTTAACAACCATAGGAAAAAAAATGTTTTGAATGCAATTTCGCGATAAAAATAAAACAGGCACCACATAAGAACAATTAATGGAATAGTATTTGAAAACAGGTGCTTGGCAGAGCTATGTATAAGTGGTGAGAAAACAACTCCAAACAATCCATATGTTTTAAGCGGATATACACCTAGTTTATAGATATTCAATTCTAAAAAGTGATCTAAAAGAAAAATAAGCCACAAAATACTTATGAAAACAATTGTGGGTATAAATGCAAGACGCATTCTCTTTTTCTCTATTGAAACAATAATTTCTTCATCAATCATATAAAAGTTATTCAATTGATTACAAATCTACAAAATGTATTGGGTTAGAACAAACTGAATCAAAACTAAAAAAATGGCAGTTTTCATTTGTTTAATAATATTAATATATGTATCTTTCGCAAAGAAATCCAATTATTAAATGGTTGAAATATGAGCTATCTTAAATTTGACAAAGATTTAATCATAAGTCTTGAATATTCGCTGTATCGTAATGTTTTACGAACCAACAGACGTGGAGCATATCAAAATACCTCCATATCAGGATGTAATACAACAAAATATCAAGGTCTCCTTGTTATGCCTGTTCCAAACTTAGATGATGACAATCATCTGATGTTATCCTCTTTTGATGAAACTGTAATACAGCATGGTGCTGAGTTTAATCTGGGAATACATAAATATGGGGGAGACAATTATAGTCCTCGTGGTCATAAATACATCCGGGAGTTTAGCAGTGAAGGCATACCAAGAACGGTTTACCGCGTTGGTGGAGTTGTTCTTTCGAAAGAAATAATGTTTTCTTCTCAACAAAATTCGGTGATGATACGCTATACATTGTTAGAAGCGCATTCACCAACGACAATGAGATTCAAGCCTTTTTTAGCTTTCAGAAATGTATTTAAATTAACGGAAGAAAATGACACTGTTGATAAATCGTATCGGGAGATTGAAAACGGAATTAGCACACGAATGTATGAAGGATACCCGGAACTCTTTATGCAGTTTAATACCGATGTAAACTTCGTATCTCAATCACATTGGAACAAGGGTATTGAGTATTTGCAAGACATGCAGGCAGGCGATACTTATCAAGAGGATTTATACGTTCCGGGGTACTTTGAATTACCAATTAAAAAAGGAGATTGCGTAATTTTTGCCGCAGGCGATGTTTTAAAAGATACTTCCACATTGGCACAAGAGTTCAACAGTGAATTAGATCGCAGAACACCCCGTTCTTCTTTTTACAATTGCTTAAAAAACTCAAGCCATCAATTTTTTCATATGCCTAATCCGGACGAGCAGTATTTGCTGGCAGGATACCCATGGTTTAAGGTTCGCGCACGCGATCAGATTATTGCACTTCCGGGATGTACACTTGCAGTGGGACGTGTTGATGATTTTGAAAAGATAATGGACACTGCCGTTGTACAAATCAGAACTGTAATGGCCGGCAAACCCTCTAAAGGCTTACTGCAGCAATTAGATGATCCTGACCTTCCACTTTGGGCAATCTGGGCTTTCCAACAATATGCAAAAGAACGACCCGATGAGTTTCATAAGAAATACGCCAACATAGTTTTAGAAATCATAGACTATGTGTTGGCTAACAAGCATCATAACTTACGTGTAGATGCCGATAACAGCTTGTTATACACGAATGGACACAGAAAGCCAGTTAGCTGGATGAATGCTGTTATAGATGGAAAACCAGTGGTGCGTCGATCAGGATATCTGGTCGAATTTAATGCTTTGTGGTACAATGCGCTCAAATTTGGAGAAGAGATATATAAGAAAAACGGTGATAGTATGATGGAGCATCAATTATCAGTTAAAAGTGATATCGTTAAAGAGTCATTTACAGCTATTTTTTTAAATACTTCTGGTTATCTGTTCGACTTTGTGGATGGTGAACATTCCGATTGGAGCTTAAGACCAAATATGCTGTTTGCTGTATCGCTTGATCATTCTCCACTTGAAAGACATCGAAAACGTTCCATAGTAGATTTTGCTACAAAAGAACTGCTCACAACCGTAGGAATAAGATCACTGAGTCCAAAAAGTGAAAACTTTAACCCCTATTACTCGGGTAATTCCTATGAGAAAGAGTTGGCCTATTTTAATGGCCCAGCTTTTCCTTGGTTGCTCGGACCCTATATAGAAGCATATCTTAAAGTATACAAAAGAAGCGGTTTGTCATTAGTTGACAGAATAATGGTGGATATGGAAAATGAAATGTCAAACGATTGTATTGGCACGATTTCCGAGCTTTATGATTCTAGTCCTCCATTTATTGCTCACGGAGGATACTCTTTTGCAATGAGCGTAGCAGAGCTACTTAGAATAATGAAGCTAATGAAAGATTATAGATAGTCTTTACAAGAAAAGGGCAAATACTGCATTACTCTCGTTTTCGAAACAGTCATTTACCTAAAGTAAACTCCTTGGTTTCAAAAACTTCGAAAGCCTTGTCTTTGCTCTTTTCTTATCAAAGACTCAGAATGCAGTAGTTTTCTGGCAGATACTAGGTAATTGAATTTAAAATAGATAAAATATGAAGGCACTGATGTTTGGCTGGGAATTTCCTCCCCACATTTTAGGTGGATTGGGTACCGCAAGTTATGGTTTAACACGCGGGATGTCGATGCAAGAGGATATGGATATTACATTTGTAATTCCCAAACCGTGGGGCGATGAAGACCAAAGTTTCCTGAAAATTATAGGTGCAAATAATACGCCTATTGTTTGGCGCGATGTAAACATGGAAACAGCTAAATCAAAAATTGGCAAGTTCATGGATCCCCAAGAATACTTTAATTTACGAGACAATATTTATGCTGATTTCAGTTATATGCATACAAATGAATTAGGATGCATAGAATTTTCGGGGAAATATCCTGACAACTTGCTGGAAGAGTTAAACAACTATTCAATTGTTGCAGGAGTTATTGCTCGTACATACGATTTTGATATTATACATTCACATGATTGGCTGACTTATGCAGCTGGTTTGCATGCAAAATCAATTACCGGAAAACCTTTGGTACTTCATGTGCACGCAACCGATTTCGACCGCAGTGGAGGCGACGTAAATCCAATTGTATATAATATTGAGAAAAATGGCATGGATAATGCCGATCATATAATATGTGTGAGTAATCTCACCAGGCGCATCGTTATTGAGAAATATAACCAACATCCCTCAAAGGTTTCTACCGTTCATAATGCAGTAGAACCTCTTAGTCCGGAAATATTGGCAATTGAACGGATTACCGAAGTTCCAGAAAAAGTAGTAACATTCCTGGGTCGCATAACCATGCAAAAAGGACCTGAGTTCTTTGTAGATGCTGCTTCACAGGTTTTAAAAAACAGTAACCACATCCGTTTTGTAATGGCAGGAAGTGGTGACATGATGAACAAAATGATTCGTCTGGTTGCCGATAGAGGAATTGCAGATAAATTTCATTTC
>CAJDWD010000072.1_pt1 | contig 18991 bp, 23 predicted proteins | sample 7391451 | NCBI WGS metagenome assembly CAJDWD01 (sample SAMEA7055716, study PRJEB34461) | soil metagenome | biome: terrestrial ecosystem; feature: Peninsula; material: soil | place: Antarctica | collected 2016
GGAGAATTTATTTCCATAACCGATGATGAAGCCATGCAAGCTGGACTGGAACTTTGCAAATTGGAAGGCATTATTCCAGCTATTGAAAGCAGCCATGCACTTGCAATTTTTGAGAATAGAAAGTTTAAAAAGAATGATGTGGTGGTTGTGAATTTAAGTGGGCGTGGGGATAAGGACCTGGATACGTATATAGAATGGTTCAACCTAAGTTGAACGCTTATCATTTCCGCGAAGGCGGAAATCTTTTAAGTCAAATGCGATTATGATAGAGGAAGAACTGTTTTACACATATATTTTAACCAATAAAAACCATTCGGTACTTTATGTTGGTTTTTCGAATAATCTAAAAAGAAGATTACAACAACATAAAAACAAAAGCTCAAAAGGTTTCACCTCCAGATATAACGTTGATAAATTAGTTTATTTTGAAACTACTGGGTATGTGAATAATGCCATCAAAAGAGAAAAGCAAATTAAAAAGTGGAATAGACAATGGAAAGAAAATTTAATAAATGACATGAATCCAGACTGGAATGATCTTTCTTGGATGCTTTGAACTAAAGACGAAAGGATTTCCGCCTTCGCGGAAATGAAAAAATAATATTTCTATGAATCGAATAAAAAACAAACTTTCAGAAAACAAAAAAATCCTCTCCATCTACTTCACCGCAGGTTATCCGCAACTTGAGGATACAGTTGAAATACTTCAACAATTGGAACAAAACGGTGTGGATATGATTGAAATCGGTTTACCATTCAGCGATCCTTTGGCTGACGGACCAACAATTCAGGTGAGTTCGCAAGCTGCTTTAAAGAACGGCATGAATACAGAACGACTTTTTGAACAACTAAATGACGTTCGGAAAACAGTTTCCATTCCATTAATAATTATGGGGTATTTCAATCCGATACTTCAGTTTGGAGTTGAAGATTTCTGTAAAAAATGTAAAGAAGTTGGTATTGACGGTCTAATTATACCAGATCTTCCATTGGCTGAATATGAAGAACACTATGTAGAGATTTTCAAGAAATACGGTTTAATCAATATTTTTCTAATTACGCCACAAACATGTGAAGCGCGAATTCATCAAATTGATGCTGCTTCCGAAGGATTTATTTATATGGTAAGTAGTTCAAGTGTTACGGGCAGTGCAAAAGGATTTGGAGAAGAGCAAGAAAAATATTTTCAACGTATCTCTTCAATGAAACTTAAAAATCCGTTAATAGTGGGATTCGGGATTAAGGATTCGCAAACTTTCAAACAAGCTACTTCACATACAAATGGCGGAATTATTGGCAGCGCTTTTATAAAAATGCTTTCAGAGAAGGGATTGAGTGGAATTTCATCTTTTCTAAAACAAATCAGATGATTTTAACCCTCAATTAGTAATGACTTTGTAGAGTTTATGGTTTTGAATGATTAACTTACAAATTCATTTCAAAAAAACACTATAATGGGAAAAGGAGATAAAAAAACGAAGCGCGGAAAGATAAATATTGGCTCTCACGGGAAGCTAAGACCGAAACGTAAAAAATTCAACGTTCAACCAACACCCGTGAAAGACGCACAGAAAAAAGAAGCTTAAAACACTATTGATTTTGTTTTACGTTGAATATCAAAGGTATTTAAGAACAATTCCAGTTTTTAAATACCTTTTTCTTTTATCTAAGATTCTGAAGAAACTAAGTCGAAATACTATCTTTGTAATTAAACCTTACTTATTATTAAATGAACCAACCATTGGAATGAAGATGCCCAATTACAACAACTTCACGACGATTTTATAGAAAACACACTTTCCAATTATTACTTGCCGTTCGGGGTTGCACCCAACTTTCTAATCAATGAAAAACTATATACTTTGCCGATGGTTACCGAAGAAAGTTCGGTTGTGGCAGCTGCAAGCAATGCTGCAAAATTTTGGTTGGAACGCGGCGGATTTAAATCGGAAGTTATTTCCACAGAGAAAAACGGACAAATACATTTTGATTTCTTCGGAAGTGAAAAAGATCTCGAAGCCTTCTTTGAAGAGGTAAAACCGAAACTTCGCGAAAGCATCAAATCGATCGAAAAGAATATGAAAGCACGTGGCGGTGGACTTTTAGAACTTTCATTGATCGATAAATCGCATATTTTGGAGGGCTATTATTACGTTCACGCAACCTTTGAAACGCTAGATGCGATGGGTGCTAATTTCATCAATAGCTGCCTAGAAAAAATGGCACATACTTTTGAAAACGAAGCAAAAAACTTTGAATTATTCCAAAAAAAAGAAAGCTATCCAGAAGTAGTAATGAGCATTCTTTCTAATTACGTACCAGAATGTTTGGTTCGGGCAGAAGTGAGTTGTAAAGTTAAAGACTTAACCACAAAACATCATGACGGTCAACAATTCGCTGAAAAGTTTATCCGTGCTATTGAAATTGCAAAAACAGAGACACGACGTGCCGTCACCCATAACAAGGGAATTATGAATGGTGTAGATGCTATAATTTTAGCTACCGGAAATGACTTCCGCGCTGTGGAAGCCGGTGTTCATGCTTATGCAGCAAGAAACAGTTATTATGGAAGCCTGACCCACGCAAAAATTGAAAATGAAATTTTCACTTTCTGGATTGAGTTGCCTTTAGCCGTTGGAACAGTAGGTGGATTAACTTCGCTTCACCCATTGACAAAATTAGCTTTTGAAATTCTCCAAAAACCAGATGCAAAAGAGTTGATGAAGATTATGGCAGTAGCAGGACTTGCACAAAATTTCGCCGCCATCAGATCATTGGTAACAACTGGAATTCAGAAAGGACATATGAAAATGCACTTAATGAATATTATGAATCTGATGCAGGCTTCAAAAGACGAGAAAGAAAAGGCTTTGGAATATTTCAAAGAAAACGCTGTTTCGCATAGAGCGGTAGAGGAGTTTTTGGACAGTTTAAGAAACGAACAAAAAATGTCGTAAATTTATAGACATGGACGTAAATACAAAAAAGTTGGATTTAATTGAGTGGTTACTAAACCTTAAAGATGAGGCCACTCTCGAAAAAGTATATAGTCTGAAAAATGACACAACCAAGGATTGGTATAATGAACTTCCTGAAGCTGCTAAGAAATCCATTAAACAAGGACAAAAAGAAGCGAGGGAGGGAAAGGTGACACCTCATGACCAAGTAATGGAAAGAATAAGGGCAAAATACAATATTGAGAAATGAAGGTTATTTGGACATCTGAAGCTGAAGGAACCTTTGATGAAATAATGGATTATCTTGAAAAAGAATTTTCCCAAAAACAAATGGATACGTTCTACTTTGAGTGCCATGATGTAGTTGATCTGATTAAATCAAATCCATATCTTTATAAGTCTGCCGATAAGATAAATGTCCATAAGGCGGTCATCCACAAATACACCAAACTATATTTTGAGGTAAATACGAATATTGATTCAATAATCTTATTGAGTTTTTTTGACACCCGTCAAGATCCCAATAAAAGAACTTTTTTTTAGGCTTTTGACGACAAAGTTTCACAGTAACGGAAAATTATTACTCACAGGAGAGTATCTCGTGCTTGATGGTGCTACAGCTCTGGCTATTCCTACAAAGTATGGACAATCATTGGAAATTGAGACTTCAGAAAAAAAAGAGATTCACTGGAAAAGTTTGGATGAAAAAGGTCTGGTTTGGTTTGAAGATTTTTTCGACTTAAATAATTTTAAGAGTAAAAATCCTAAAAATTCCATCTCAAAAACTTTATCGAAAATTTTATTGGAAGCTAGAAATCTCAATCCGGACTTTCTTATTGAAAGCGAAGGGATTCAAGTTACCACAAAACTCGATTTTCCACGCAACTGGGGTTTAGGAACTTCTTCTACCTTAATAAACAATATTGCACAATGGGCAAATGTTGATGCCTTCGCACTGCTCGCTATGAGCTTTGGCGGAAGTGGTTATGACATTGCAAGCGCCCAAAATGATTCTCCTATTTTATATGAATTGAAAAATGGAAAGTCTACATTTAAAGAAGTAAATCTTCCATGGAAGTTCACAGAAAAATTATTTTTCGTTCACTTAAATCAAAAACAGGATAGTAAAGAAGGTATTACTCGCTACAGAAATACTTTGGTCGATAAAAAATCGAGTCAAGATATTTCGGATATAAGTAACAAGCTTTTGACCTGTTCAGCTCTTTCAGTGTTTGAAAAATTAATGAATATCCACGAACAGATTATTTCTAATATTATAAATCTACCTACCATCAAATCACAACTTTTTAGTGATTACCCCAATACAATTAAAAGTTTGGGTGCTTGGGGTGGGGATTTTGTTTTGGCGACTGGGGATGAAAAAGATATGGATTACTTCAGAAAAAAAGGTTTTGAGACTATTGTGCCTTTTGGAGAAATGATTAAATAACCACTTGATAAATAATTCTTGTTTAAAATGAAATACTTACTATTTATCTTTTCTCTCTTGTTTACTAATCTTTCATTATCCCAAGTGAAAGTTTTTGATGGAACGTCATCTTATAGCGGGGACATAATTTGTAATGTAAAGGATGGTAAGGTTTACAAGAAGAATTCAAACTATTCAGGCGACATACTTTGTAGAATTGAACACAATAAAATCTACAAGAAAAACTCAACCTATTCAGGAGATGTAATTTATACCATTTCAAAAGGAAAGATTTATAAAGGTAATTCTAGTTATTCTGGAGACGTTATAATGAATATAAAGGATGGAAAAGTGTATAATAAAAATTCAAATTACTCGGGAGATATTTTAATGAACATTAAGGACGGAAAAGTATATGATAGAAACTCAAATTATAGCGGGGACATCCTTTTTACAATGGATGGTCTGGTTTCTATTGAAGAATTTGTGGCTATTTATTATGCTTTCAAGTATGTTTATTAAAATAGATTGAGGATTATTTTAAACCAACTTTTACACCAAAAACAAAAAACCCTGTAAATCAAAGACTTACAGGGAGTTCTTGTGGTGCCTCCAAGAATCGAACTAGGGACACATGGATTTTCAGTCCATTGCTCTACCAACTGAGCTAAGGCACCATTATTGAGACGGCAAATATAAACCTATTTTCGTTTTTGCAAAACTTTAATTAAAAAAAATGAGAATATATTTTTCTTACTTTAATAGGGCATTAACAATTTCTTGCTATTTGTAATCGTATTTTTATGCCCTTAATGAAAAAAATGAATCTTGTAATTGACGTCGGGAACACTTTAATAAAGTTTGGAGTGTTTGATTTGGAAGATCTTAAGCATAGAACAACTTGCATTAAGAAAGATTTTCTGCATACGCTCGATAAAATTTCTGAGACTTTTCCTGCCATAAAAAATGCAATTGTTTCTTCCGTCAGTAATTTAACGGAGGAGCAACTAACTGAATTGCAAGAACGTTTTTCAGTTTTAAATCTTACTCATCTAACAAAAGTTCCATTCATAAATAAATATGCAAGTCCCGAAACCTTAGGTATAGATCGTATTGCTCTAGTAAGTGCCGCCGCAAAACAATACCCGAAAATAGACGTACTGATAATTGACGCTGGTACCTGTATTACCTACGATTTTTTAACTTCAGAAAATAAATATTTGGGAGGAGCAATTTCGCCTGGCATTTCACTTCGTTATAAATCCTTGCATACGTATACCGAAAAATTGCCGTTATTGGATGCAAACATCCCAACAGACATTATAGGAAATACTACAAATACTGCAATCCATTCGGGAGTTGTAAATGGGGTTTTGTACGAAATAGATGGCTTTATTGAAGATTACAAAATGAAATGGGACAATTTAACAGTTATTTTAACAGGAGGAGACGCACATTTTTTGCGAGATAGCATAAAAAATGACATCTTTGCCAACTCAAATTTTTTATTGGAGGGATTGAACCATATTTTAGAATATAACAAACATTGATGTTTAGAAAAATAGTAATTGTTTCGTGGTACCGTTGAAAATAGAGCTATGGGAGGTCTGGGCGTTTTCTCTGACAGTATCCATTTAAATCTTCAGAATCCTGCGGCTTATTCCAGCTTACGCTTAATTAATTTCACATTAGGTGCTAGCGTTAAAGTCGAAAATCAAAAAACCGAATCGGATAGACAAACTACTTCTTCGTCTACGTTGGACTATTTGGCAATGGGAATCCCAATGGGGAAATTCGGGATGGGTTTTGGTTTGCTTCCATACACATCGGTAGGTTATGATTTTTATTCTGAGTTGCCAAACGGACGTACTAAATACGACGGAAATGGCGGTTTAAATAAAGCATTCCTCTCTTTGGGTTATCAAGTTACACCAGAATTTAGCCTTGGGGTAGATGCCAATTACAATTTTGGAAAGATTGAAAATACGGCTATTACCCAAAAGACAGACGTGCAATATGGAACTCGGGTTATTAATAAATCTAACCTTTCTGGTTTCAGTGTTAATTTTGGTGCGATTTATAAAAGGATGATTACCGAAAACCTAGAACTTACTGGAACGGTAACCTACAGCCCTGGAACTAATTTCACTTCAGAAAACTTCAGAAAAACTGCGAGTGTTTCTATATTACCTACAGGCATCTATACTGTTGATGAAAGAGATGTTGATGTTGGGGATACAGAATTTACGTTTCCTTCTCAACTCACCGTTGGAGCAGCTATAAGCAAACCGAAATTTTGGGGAGCTGGAATTGAATACACTAACCAAAAAACTAGTAATTTTACAAATCGAGCCTTTACAATTGAAAACGTAACTTATAAAAACGCATCTAAATTTAGTTTGGGAGGATATTATATTCCAAATTATAATTCCTTTGGACAGTACTTTAAAAGAGTGGTTTACAGAGCTGGAGCAAGGTTTGAAGAAACCGGTATAGCCGTTGATGGACACGACATAAACGAGTTTGGCATATCTTTTGGAGTTGGGCTACCCGTAGGAAGATTATTCTCTAATGTTAACTTAGGAGTTGAAATCGGAAAACGCGGAACCACCGACTTTGGTTTGATTCAAGAAAACTTTGTGAACACATTTTTAAGTTTCTCATTAAACGACCGTTGGTTCGAAAAAAGATTATATGATTAATACCAATAATAGCAATACCATGAAAACAAAACTCGCATTATTATTCACTGTTTTATTAGTTTCCTTAACTGGAAAAGCATTCGCACAAGCGCCAGACGATTGCACAATCACGTTATCATACTTTACAGAACCTGCTAAAGTAAAAAATTACGATGCCGCACTTCCTTATTATGAAAAACTCATAAAGGAGTGTCCACAAGAAAACCTTGCCATTTATCAATATGCGGTAAAAATGTTTGAGTATTATATTGATGAGAAGGGCGACAAGAGCAAAGTAAATGACCTTATTAAGGCTTGGGAATTAAGATTTCAAAACTTTCCAGAGCAAACTAAGGAAGGTGATGTGCTTTCAACTATTGCGCAGATAAAGTTTGATCACAACATCGGTTCTAAAGCAGAACAATTTAAAGCTTTTGACGAAGCCTTTAAAAAAGATCCTGAAAACTTCACCAGTGGTAAAAGTCTTTACGCCTATTTTTCATTGGCAGTAGATTTACAGAATTCTGGAGAAAAAGAACTTCAAGAGATTTTTGATCTTTATGATGTAGTAACCGCGAAAATAGATTCGCAAAAAAACAGTCTTGCTGAAAAACTAACCCCGTTAATGGACAAGGAAGAAGCAGGTAGCGCGCTTACAGATAAAGAGCAACGCGCTAAAGATGTTTATGAAAACAACCTTGGTGTCTATGCTACTGTTGAAGGAAGTGTAAATGGAAAATTAGGTCAGTTGGCAGATTGTCCAAACCTGATTCCACTTTTTGAAAAAGACTACGAGCAGAAAAAGAACGATATTGATTGGATAAAATCTGCAAGTAACAGACTTGATGCTAAGGATTGCGACAGCCCATTATCAAACAAATTAGCAGTTCGTCTTCACGAATTGGAACCAAGTTCTACTTCAGCATATTTATTAGGTAAACAAGCTGAAGTTAGTGGGAAAGCATCCAAAGCACTTGAATACTTTAATCAAGCAGCAGAGCTTGAAAAAGACAATACTAAAAAATCTAGAATCTATTATAGTATTGCAGAAAACTACCGTAAAAAAGGAAGTCTTAGCACTGCAAGAACTTACTATAACAAAATGCTAGAGGTAAAACCATCTGCAGGTATTGCTTATTACAAAATAGGTGCAATGTACGGAGATAGTGCAAACAACTGTGGAACAACAGTTTTTGAAAAAAGAGCTATGAACTGGCTTGCAGCAGATATGATGGACAAAGCCGCTCGCGTTGACGGTACTATTGCAGCAAATGCTAATGAAGCAGCAAGATCATATAGAGCTCGTGCACCACAAAAAAGTGATATCTTTAGCGAAGGTATGGCCGGTAAAACAATTACATTTAACTGTTGGGTTGGCGGAAGCGTAAGAGTTCCTAACTTGTAAAAATGCACACCAATATAAATATGTTTAAAAGCGTGATGGTCCTGGTATTGACCATCACGCTTTTTGCATGTGAAAGCAATTATCAAAACGTAAAGAAATTAAGTCTCTCAGACGGCGCACCAATCGCTGAAGGAAAAAATATAAATTTTAAATATACAGATTCGGGTAGATTGGTAACTAACCTTTTAGCTGAAAAATTACTCGATTATTCAAATCTGAGCTTTCCATATAAAGAATTCCCAAAGGGAGTTGAAGTTTTATTTTGGAATGAAAAGGGTGAGAAAAGTACAGTAACATCAGATTATGCGATTCAATTTGAGAAAACAGGGTTAATCGATTTACAAGAAAATGTTGTATTGGTTACAGCTGATAGCGTTGTTCTTAAAGCTAACCAACTTTATTGGGATCAAAAAAACCAATGGGTATTTACGGATCAACCTTACCAAATTAAATTTAAGGACGGCTCTTATAATGAAGGTGCTAGATTTGATAGCAACCAAGATTTCACTATCTTTTTATCCAGAAAAAACCAGGGCGTCCAATTAATTGATAAAAATAAAATTGACGATGCTAAATAAACTATCCAGATTAACGGAACTCATATATCTTATTGCCGCTCTATTTTTTGCTTACGAAGCAATAAATAACTGGGGTACGGAACCAAATAAGGCATATTTATTTGCTTTCTTTGTTATAGTTTCTGTTTTTATGTTTTTCTTCCGAAGAAAATTTCGAAAGAAAATGGAGGAAAGAAACAATGATTAAATATTCAAAGTTTCAGATTTAAAATCATTAAAATTTCAAACTTGAATTTTGAATTTAGAACATTAAATTTCTAAATGGATTACAGTATAATAATCATACTAATAATGCTCGTTCTCTCCGCATTTTTCTCGGGGATGGAAATTGCGTATGTATCTTCCAACAAAATCCATATTGAAATTGAAAAGAAGCAAAACAATTTCCTGGCCGGAATTCTGAAGAAAATAACAAAACGTCCTTCAAAATTTATCGCCACAATGTTAGTGGGAAATAATATCGCCTTAGTAATCTATGGATTCTTTATGGGCGATTTATTAATGCAGTATATCCCGCTGGCAGGTTTCACCGGATTGCTTGTACAGACTATTATTTCTACAGTATTTGCAGTTCCAGCCTATTTCTTCTACGTAATTTTTTCATTTATCTCTGAATTCATTATATGGATTTCAGATTTAGTTCTAAAATTAATATTTAAATCTGAAGGCGATACTGTTCAGCTAACCTTTAGCAAACTTGAACTTGGCAATTATATTTCTGAACAAATGGACATTGCCGAAACTAAGGAAGAAATGGATTCTGAAATACAGATATTCCAAAATGCCTTAGATTTTTCCGAAGTAAAGTCACGCGAAGCTATGCTTCCACGTACAGATGTTGTGGCGGTAGATATTTCGACATCGCCAAAAGAACTCGCCAAACTCTTCATTGAAACAGGCCTCTCAAAAATATTGATCTACAAAGATAGCATTGACGATATTTTGGGTTATGTCCATTCATTTGAACTCTTTAAAAAACCTGAAACCATTAAAAAAGTTTTAATGCCTGTGGTTTTTGTTCCAGAAACAATGCTTATCAAAGATGTATTGGGAATCCTTAGCAAAAAAAGGAAAAGTATTGCCGTAGTTATTGATGAGTATGGTGGCACCAGCGGCATTATAACCGTAGAAGACATTATAGAGGAGCTCTTTGGAGAAATTGAAGATGAGCATGATAGCATTGAATTAATTGAAGAAGAATTAGGCGACGGCCATTACAAATTTTCTGCACGTTTGGAAGTAGATTATCTTAATGAAGTTTACAAACTGGATCTGGAAGAAAGTGAAAATTATGAAACCTTAGGTGGTCTCATTGTAAATCATACCGAAGAAATTCCAGCACGTGGTGAAACTGTTGAAATAGATAACTATCTATTCACTATTCTTGAGGTTTCAAGTACAAAAATCGAAATGGTTGAAGTAAAAGACATTTCGGAAGATTAGTTTTTAACTTAATCATAACTTTTATCGCTTTAGTTTTTTATTACTGAGTGGAAAATGTTATTTTCGCCCCCTGAATCAACTAAAAAACAAACCCTTTAAAACCTTAACAATCATTAAGGCATAAAAGGGATGACAAACAAAGTCTTCTATTCGAAATAAGCGAATGTGAGGAGGATAAATTTGAACAACAAATGGCAATATTAAACAGTATTAGAAAAAGAGGGATATTCCTTATCCTTATTATTGCATTGGCGCTTTTCGCCTTTATTTTAAGCGACGTTTTAACGAGCGGTGGCGGTGGTCCTAAAGGTCAAACTAACATAGCTACCATAAATGGCACAGACCTTTCCAGACAGTCGTTCATGGAAGAGGTTGAAGCAACTCAACGTAACATGGGACAGAACGGAAATGCCTCACAAGCAATGAATATTGTTTGGGACAGAGAACTTCGACGCGTTATCATGGAAGAGCAAATTGAAAAGGTTGGCCTTAGCGTTGAGAAAGCTCAGTTAGACAATGCTTTAAAATCTGCATTGGCAAACAACCCTACTTTCCTAAACGAAGCTGGCCAAGTTGATGACGGCAAGATTCAAGAATATATCGCTAGCATTCAAGCATCATCTCCAGAAATGTATAGACAATGGTTAACATTTGAAGAAAGCATTTCAGATGGCGTACTTCAAACCACTTATAACAACATGATTAAGGGCGGCTTGCGCTCAACAATTGCAGAAGGCGAACAAGAATATCATTTTCAGAATGACAATTTAAACTTTCAATATGTAGTGATGCCTTATAGCAAAATTGCAGATGAAGACATTAAAATTTCTGATAGCGAAATTAAAAAATACGTTGATGCACATCCTAATGATTTCCAAGTGGAGGCACAAGCAGATATTCAATATGTACTTTTTTCAGAAAAAGCTTCTGAGGAAGACATTGAAGCTGCAAGAGCAGTAGCCGCCGCAATGCTTAACGATAAAATTGAATTTAATCAAGACTCTAAAGCGAACGATACCATCGCTGGATTTAGAAATACAAACAACTATGAAGAGTATGTAAATGCTAATTCAGATGTTCCTTATTTCGAGCAGTGGTTGTTTAAGGAAAACCTTCCTCCAAGTGTTGCAGATACTCTAATCAACTTGAACAAAGGAGATGTTTTTGGTCCTTTTCAAGTTGACAACTCGATTGACCTTGTGAAAATTATAGATACTAAAAAAATGCCAGATTCTGCCGCATCAAGACATATCTTAATTCGTTACGTTGGCACAATGCGTGCACCAGAAACAGTCACTAAAACTAAGGAAGAAGCTAAAATATTAGCCGATAGCATTCTTGGAGTGGTTAAGAAAGACAAAACTAAATTTGCCGATCTAGCAAAAGAATTTTCTGATGATGGTTCTGCAGAAAACGGTGGGGATCTTGGAAATTCAACTCCAGGAAGAATGGTACCTCCGTTTGACGAGTTTATCTTTAGCAACCCAACAGGCACTATCGGTCTTGTTGAAACCGATTTCGGATATCACATTGTAGAAGTAGAAAAACAATCAAGTCCGAAAAAAGCTGTGAAACTAGCAACTGTTATCAAAAACATCGAATCTTCAGACAAAACCATAAACGAAGTATTCGCTGAAGCGACCAAGTTTGAGGTAGCTGCCAAGAAAGGTGATTTTGCAGAATTAGCTAAAAACCAAAACTTGGAATTGAAGCCTGTAAATAAAATGAGCAATATGGATGACAACATTCCAGGAATAGGCTCTAACCGTACAATTGTTAACTGGGCCTTCAATGAAGACACTAAGGTTGGTGATTCAAAACGTTTTAATGTAACTGATGGATATGTTATTGCACAGTTAACACGTAAAAATCCAAAAGGTTTAATGCTTGCAGCAGATGCTTCAGATAAAGTATCCCCTATTTTACGCAACGAGAAAAAAGCACAAAAAATACGCGAATCAATTTCCGGTAATACTATCGAGGAAGTTGCAAAAAGCCAAAGCGCAGCTATTCAAAACGCTACAGGTGTTAGCATGGCAACCCCAACGGTTGGTGCAAATGCAGAGCCTAAAGTTGTTGGGATTGCCTTTGGAACAAAACCAGGAGAAACTACTAAGTTGATTGATGGCAAAACAGGCGTGTACATGGTAAAAGTAACAGCTTTCAATCCTGCTCCAAAAATGGATTCGTATGTTAATTTTGCGAATCAAATGACAAATAAAGCTGTTCCAGCTGCTCAAAATGCTGTTTTCAATGCTCTTAAAAAGAAAGCAGTGATTGAAGATAATCGCGCCAACTTCTATTAAGAATTAAAACAATACATCATTTAAAAGCCTTATTACAACTTGTAATAAGGCTTTTTTTATAAGTCATTTCACATTCTCGAGTTAAACTCATAATAATCTATTATTTTTATGAGGAATTTCTTGTGTGATGTTTTCCTAAAAAATGTTATGCTATAAAACTTATAACAATGAACAACGATCTTATAAAAGCAATAGAAGAAAAATATATAAATCTTGGAGAAAATCCTGAAACTTATTTTAATGGATTACTTCAAACAAAACCAATAACATATTGGGATTACATTCAGGTGGACACCCTTCTTTCACTTCAAAAAACCAGAACAGATTTTAAGGATGAAGAGATTTTTGTAATGTATCATCAGGTTACAGAACTCACCTTAAAAATGATGATTCACGAAATAAAACAGCTTTCTGAAGGTGAAAACCTCCCTGAAGAAATTTGGATGACAAAACTGGACAGACTTAAAAGATACACTAGAATGCTTATCACTTCTTTCGATATTATGAAAGATGGCATGAGTTATGACGATTATAATATTTTCCGAGCTGCGTTAACTCCTGCTAGCGGTTTTCAATGTGCTTCCTTCCGGACTTTAGAGCTTTACACTACTCGACTTCAAAACCTTCTCAATAAACAGGGAGTGGAACGTCTGCCAGAAAACCCAACCTCAGATGATTACTTCAATCATATCTATTGGAAAGATGCAGGATTAAATAGGCAGACTGGAAAAATGTCACTCACTTTGAGACTCTTCATAGAAAAATATGAAGCTGGATTTAAAGCCTTAGCAGAAGAAGTTAAAGGAAAAACACTTGAGGAGCGAGTAGCCCAAATGGATAATCCTTCAGAAGAACTAAAAGAAAAACTAAAGCAGTTTGACCATTTTTATAACGTGGCTTGGCCCTTGGTGCATTTAGACACAGCACAACACTATTTAGACCGTAAAGGTGAAACCAAAGCCGCTACAGGAGGTTCTGAATGGAAAAAATATCTCCACCCAAAATATCAACAACGCAAATTCTTTCCAAAACTTTGGACAGAAGCCGAAATTGAAAACTGGGGAGCATAACGATTTCCGATTCGGATAGTTATTGGAATTGAACTCGATACCAATAACTATCGGATTGGAATTTGAACTTTCGCTTTAGAATTTGGAATTTTATTTAAAACTATGGAAATTCAAATAAAACGTATCTACGAAGATGCCGCGAAAAATGATGGCACGCGTATTTTAGTGGACAGAATTTGGCCGCGTGGAGTGAGCAAAGACGAAGCACATTTGGATGGATGGATGAAAGAGATTGCGCCATCTACTGAACTTCGCAAATGGTTTGGACATAAAGTAGAACTTTATCAGGAGTTTTCAGAAAGATATGAAACTGAGCTTAAAAGCAAACCAGAATTGGTAAAAGAACTTCGAGATAAAGCAAATAAAAAACTTCTTACACTGCTCTACGGTGCTAAAGATGAAACCCATAATCAAGCTGTAGTGCTGAAAAAATTCCTTTTTAAACAATAAAGTATTCTTCTTATAAACTGCTTATAATCTGAGCATGACAAAATATTTATTTTTCCCAATTTTATTATTATTCTCCGTTGCTGCTACCTCCCAAGTAATCAATGCGGAATCCTTACGAAAGGTAACCGATACCTCAGGATTTTCGGGTTCAGCTGGTTTAGAATTTTCCTTGAAAAGAGATGTAAATGACAAGTTTTCAGTTTTAGCTAATGTGCACGTGCAATATAAAATGCACAGACATTTAGTATTGCTAAAAAACGAAATTGAATTCCAAAAAATAGAGAGCAACAACTTTGAAAATAAGGGTGTCCAGCATTTGCGCTACAACTATAAACTTTATCCACAAATGGCTTGGGAAGTTTTTGCACAAGCCCAATACAATAAGGTTTCCAAAATAAATTTTCGAGGACTTGTTGGAACCGGACCTAGATTTAAACTTAGTAAACTTGAAAACTATAAATTTTATTTAGGCACCTTGGTAATGTACGAGCACCAAGAACTAAGCGATGGAGTAACACCTATAGAAAGAATTTACCGCGGTTCAGCCTACTTTTCTTTTAGTTTATACCCCACCGAAACAGTCAGCGTTTCAAGCACCACTTACTATCAACCAAAGCTCAGTGACTTCAGTGATTTCAGAATAGCTTCGGAAACCTCATTATTAATAAGTCTTTATAGAAACTTTGCGTTTAAGACCACCTACATCTTTACCTTTGATGACTCGCCTGCTGTTGGAATTCCAAATTCACAATACGAACTAACCAGTGGTATTCTGTACTCTTTTAATTAAAAGCTAAACTTTAGTAAACAACACATCTTTTAAGAGACTACTTATCTATATTTACTTTAAAAGAAACCAATCATCTTTTTATTCCGTAACTATATAAATTTTAATAATGGCCTCAAACAATTATTATGACCCCGCCGATCTTCGAAAATTTGGAAATATAACCGAATGGAGCCAAGAGCTAGGTAATAAATTTTTTGATTACTACGGTAAAGTCTTTGAGGAAGGCGCACTTACCGCTCGAGAAAAATCCTTAATTGCCTTAGCGGTTGCGCACACCGAACAATGTCCCTATTGTATTGATGCCTACACAAAAGACACTTTACAACGCGGTGTGACCAAAGAACAAATGATGGAGGCAATTCACGTAGGCGCAGCAATCAAAAGCGGTGCAACTCTTGTTCACGGAGTTATGATGATGAATAAGGTAAATAAATTGGACGGATAATATCGCCTGAGAGGTAATATCCTCGTCTCAACTATATTGCGTCTCCCAGATTTACCTTTATATAATTGGAAAAAATTCAATGCTAAAAGAAAAAAAGAAAAAACAACAATCCCTTCATAAGCGCGACAGTGAATTTGCCGTTGCAAATAAACAACTTGAAAAGCTTTCCAACGGGATATTTGCCAGTGGCGAACTTCCAACTTTTTCGGAAAAAATCAAGGAAACAAATCAATTTCCGCTTCGTCCGAAAAAATTGGAAATCCTTCAAATAAACGTGGGCTATATGTGCAACCAAGTCTGCGAACATTGCCACGTGGATGCTGGACCTGACCGAAAAGAAATAATGACACGGGAGACTATGCAACAGTGCCTAGAGGTAATTCGCCGCACAGAGGCACATACTTTAGATCTAACAGGCGGCGCTCCAGAAATGAACCCAGATTTCCGTTGGTTTGTTGATGAGGCCAGTAAAGCAGGTATTAAGGATTTTATCGTTAGAAGCAATCTAACAATCATTCGCGCCAATAAAAAATATTACGACCTTCCCGAGTTTTTCAAAAAACATAACATTCATGTTATAAGCAGTATGCCGCACTGGACTCGTGGAAAAACTGATAAGCAACGTGGTGAAGGTGTGTTTGATCAATCCATAAAAGCATTACAGGAATTGAACGCCGTTGGTTACGGAATGCCAGACAGCGATTTGCGTTTAGATTTGGTTTATAACCCGAGTGGAGCATTTCTGCCAGGTGACCAGGCCAGTATGGAAAAAGATTTCAAAAAAGCACTTCTTGAAGATTTTGGAATACAATTTCACAGTCTTTTTGCTATAACCAATCTTCCCATCGCTAGATTTCTAGATTACTTAATCGCTGCAAAAACACCATTTCGATAAGTTGGGATGGTTATTTATACGATTGCGATTTCAACCAAATGCTTGAATTAAAGGTTGCAAGTAAAATACAACACATTTCAGGATATAATGAAGATATTCTAAATGATAGAAATATTATAATCTCTCAGCACTGTTATGGCTGTACAGCCGGCGCGGGCAGCAGTTGTCAAGGTACTGTCACTAAATAACGTAAACCTTAAATGGTCATTGCGAGTTACGGAACAATCTAATCCGTAGATTTGTGTCATTATATGAAAAACATATTCTCCATACTATTATTTGTATTTGCAGCCAATTTTGCAACTGGGCAAAAGTCTTTGGACAAGCTTTTGAAAACATATAACTCGCAAAGTATACCCTATATTTCAGTGGAAGAATTGCGAATGTTACAAATGAATGATACTGTAGTTATTTTAGACACACGCGAAACAAATGAATTTCTTGTAAGCCATATTGCTTCTAGTATAAACGTGGGTTTCAACGATTTTTCTTCCGAAGAAGAACAACTTCAGCAATTAGGTAAAAGCGCACCAATTATTGTTTATTGCTCCGTAGGAATTCGCTCCGAACAAATTGGCGAAAAGCTAAAAAAAGCTGGATTTACTAATGTAAGAAATCTTTACGGTGGTATCTTTGAATGGAAAAACAAGAATTATTCAGTAATAGATTCTACAGGAGTAGAAACTGAAAATGTTCACACATTTTCTAAAATGTGGAGTAAATATTTACAAGCTGGTAATCCAATATATTAAACAAGCGCGTTTATATTCTTCAATAAATCCTCGATACCTATGAAACCAACCAAGGATATATTTCTATTAATTGGAGGATTTATTCTTTTAGGATTAAACCTCGGAATGATAAATTGGGAAAATACTTTCTCTAAAGATAATTTAGTATTCCTTGTTGGGGGCATTGCAAGCATTATAATTATACTTACTCAGTTCAGTAAACTGAAAAAACGAAATAACTGATTCCCAAATATCTAAAAAATGGGCTTACTTTCCTCCAAAGAAACGGACAGCGACAATGTATTAGCTTCCGATTTTCATTTTCCTACTTCAAAAAAAGCATTGCTGATTTTTACCCGAAATCCGGAATTAGGAAAGGTTAAAACACGCTTAGCAAAAACTCTTGGAGATGAAAGCGCCCTAAAGATTTATAAGTTTCTACTTAATCATACAGTAGAAATAACTAAAGATTTAAACGTTGATAAATATGTTTTTTATTCGGAAAATATTCATTGCAATGATATTTGGGATTCAAATGTTTTCAGAAAAAAACTTCAGACCGGCGGAGATTTGGGTGAAAGGATGAAAAATGCATTTTCAGAGATCCTCGGATTGGGTTATGAAAAAGTGATTATTGTGGGAAGCGATATATTCGATCTGAAAAAAAACGATTTGGATATTGCTTATGAAGCATTGCAAACCAATCAATATGTATTAGGTCCTGCAACCGACGGAGGCTATTATTTATTGGGGATGAAAGAACTCAATTCTAAAGTATTTCAGAATAAAGTTTGGGGTACAAACACTGTATTAGAAGCTACTTTAGAAGATTTAAAAAACGAGAAATATGTACTTCTCGAAGAGCGAAACGATGTAGATTATTACGAAGACATAAAAGATGTGGATGCTTTTCAGCAATTTTTACCACCTCATCTTAACAATAATCTCTGATGAAATCTATGGATGAAACACTGGTAACTACTTAAGATATGGTATTATTAACTTACAAAATCATTGAGATGGTTTTAGTCTTAAGTCTTACATCCTTTTGTCCTATGTCAGGTTAAATTAAAAGATTAGTATATAATATTTAGACAACTTATGAGCATTACAAAATATATTGAAGAGGCGGCACATTATTTAAAACAGCGCGGCTTTGAACAACCAGAAATAGGAATCATCCTTGGCACCGGTCTCGGAAAAATTATTGAGAAGGTGGAAATCGAAGCTGAAGTGAGCTACAATCACATTCCAAATTTCCCTACAGCAACTGTAGAATTTCACAAAGGCAAGTTGATTTACGGCATACTTGAAGGAAAAAAAGTGGTTATAATGCAAGGCCGTTTTCATATTTATGAAGGTTATACATTGCGGGATGTTACATTTCCAGTACGTGTAATGCATCTATTGGGAATTAAAAAACTACTGGTTAGCAATGCTTCTGGAGCGATAAACCTCAACTTTAAAAAAGGAGAAATTATGCTAATTGACGATCATATCAATTTGCAAGGTGACTCTCCCCTAGCCTTCAGAGGAGTTGAAAAAATGGGGGAACGTTTTGTAGATATGAGCGCACCCTATGACGCAGAAATGAATAAAAAAATGCAAGAGATAGCTTCAAAAAATAACATTACGCTCCACAAAGGAGTTTATGCCAGCGTTGTTGGACCTCAACTTGAAACACGTGCAGAATATCGATATTTAAAAATAATAGGTGCTGATGCTGTTGGAATGAGCACTGTTCCTGAAGTTATAGTTGCCAACCATTTGAAAATACCTGTAATTGCGATTTCAGTTTTGACTGATGAATG
>CAJDWD010000033.1_pt1 | contig 18990 bp, 11 predicted proteins | sample 7391451 | NCBI WGS metagenome assembly CAJDWD01 (sample SAMEA7055716, study PRJEB34461) | soil metagenome | biome: terrestrial ecosystem; feature: Peninsula; material: soil | place: Antarctica | collected 2016
TATCACGTAAATAATAAGTTTCCAAAAGAACTTCATTTAATACTTGTTGATCAATTTCTTCGAGTGTTTTATAGCCAAGGGATTTCATATGTTTTCTTCCTTCTGAATTTAAAATGTCTGTATGTTGAGTCAAATGTGTTGCATGCCAAAAGACAAGATCAACATAGTTTTTTGAAAAATTAAGAAAGCAAAAAGGATTTTTTTGAACATAATAAAAAGGATGCTTCCATTTAAACAGCAATTCTGCTTTAGGAACAATAATCTCTACAGTAGCTTGCAACTTTAAAAATATGGAACCTAATGGTTCCTGTTTCTGCAAAATATATAAAGCAGCTGGATTCATAACCGTCAATATATTTTAAAAAATAAAGCGCCCTGCCATCAGTTGATGGCAGGGCGCTCTGGCTAAAATCAAAACTTTATAAAATAGAAGGTTTCGGATTTTTAAATCAAAAAAGGCTACTCTCGTATTTGGAGAATAGCCTTTAACCTCATCACTTATTAAACTCCCCAATTGAATAAGTACTGTAAATATCGGATAAAAAGACACCTAAGTCAAGAGGGAAAAACCCCAATTTTCAATAGGGTTTTTCCTGTTTATCAAGCTTTTATAAAATAAAAAGCTGCTCCAAAACGGAACAGCCTCTATTACTTTTGCATCATTAACTCCCCAATTTACTTGCTACCCTAAAGATGAGAAGAAGCTAAATATCAATCAAGAGAAAAAAGGGATTTTTCTCTATTCTCCGATTTAGTAATTTTTAAAGAACTGATTCTTTATTAAAAAAGGTTGTCATTTTTATAGACAACCTTTTTAAAAATTACTAGTTATTAACTCCCCAATTAATTAGTAGTTCAACAAAGATGTTAAATAAGTATAAGAAATACAACAGGGAAATCCCCCTTTTTTAAATAGGGTTTTTCCTATTTATCAATTAGTCTTGAAAAACTAATCCAAGTCGTAAAGACTATAAACACTTCTTAGTTTATTAAGCCATGAATCAAATCGACATCAAAAAGATGCGAGAATCCAAAATTATATTTAACAATTAATTTTTAAATTCGGACTGTATTTCATAAGGTAAATAAACCCTCCAAAAAAATGCTATGATGAAAAAAAACTACCCGATCTTCATACTTACCCTGATGTTTGTAATTTCCAGCTGGTCGCAGGGAATTCTACAACCTTTTAACGAGGATGTAGAACATCAAGCGGATTTTACCCAAAATAATCTAGTAGGGTGGACATCGCTAGATTTGGATGGCTTCAATACCGCCGGTCCATTTCAGAGTTTCCCCGGTAAGGGAGGGCCTTTCGGCTTTATGGTTTATAATCCTTCGCAAACCAATCCCGTAAATACACTTGACGCCTACATACCACATTCTGGTAAAAAATACTTTGCGAGTATATCTTCTTGGGATGGCCCTGTAAACGACTGGCTAATCTCCGATGAGCTGGCAGATCATCCTGGAGGAATATTGTCGTTTTACGTTAAAAGTTCCTTCGATTATTCAGGACCCGATAAGTTTAAAGTGGCTTACTCAACAACAGGTTCAGAGCCACAGGACTTTATATTCTTTAATGGCGGTGCCACTACTTCCCCTTCAACCAATTGGGCTAAATTTGAATACATAATCCCTCCTGGTGCAAAACATCTGGCTATTAATTGCGTCTCGGAAGCCGTTATGATGCTAGTGGATGATATTCAATTTGTACACAATATAGCCCCTCTGGCACCAGGTTCTATTACCAATTTTTCGATGGATACTGTCTTGGGAAGTGATATCGAAGTTACCTTCAACTGGGTAAACCCTACAATTGACCATGCTGGCAATGCATTGGCAAATCTCACGGGTGTAAAAATATACCGAGGTACGAGTCCAATGAACCTTACTGAAATCGCAGACCTACCTTCAGCTATTGGTGCAAATATGACTTATATGGACATTCTCCCTGAAGGAGGCTCTTATATCTACAGATTTGTTCCTTATAATACCTCCGGCAACGGGAAAGTTTATAACACTCCAATGACGTTTTTTGGATATGAAACTATTCCCGGAGCTCCAAGAAACATAACATTTACCCAAAACGCAAGCTTACAAAACGTGATTTCCTGGGATGTGGTTGATTATGGCGTATTAGGAGGCTCCCTTGAATACCCAGTTATCGGTTACACTTTAACCCGCACTTTAGGAAGCGTTACAGTAACACTGGCTACCATGCAGCCTGGCACTACTTATATAGAAACCACAATCCCTGATTTCAATTTATACACCTATTCAATTGTGGCACAAACCAGTCCTGTTGATTTCGGCATCCCTGCAATCGTCTCTGCATATTCAGGGATGGCTGCGAATCAGGTATCGGTAACCAGTGGCAACAAACCCGTAGAGCAGCCCTTTGAACTGAGTAGGGGTTCAATAATTTCGCAGAGTATCTATACGCCCGATGAAATTGGAAGCAGCGGCCTTATTACTGCTCTCTCTTATTTTGGAAATCTGGGAACTACTACATCATCCCGCTACAAGATATATATGAGCGTGACAGACCGAGACACTTTTGGAACCACTCTTAACAATGCGGTTTGGGAGTTTTTTGGGGATCAAAAGCTTTTATTCGATGGTACTATTGAATTTCCTGCAGGTAGAAAGGTTATAAACATTGATCTGGATCAGCCTTTTTATTATGACGATAGCAATAACGAAAATGTGATTATCACCATCGTAAAACCACTATTGGCGAATCCTCCGAATGTAAATCCAAGGGATTTTTATAACACTCCTGTCGAGGGAATGCGATGGGCAACAGATGAGGTACCGTCCATTCCAAGTGTGGTTGTTGAAAAACGAACCGATTATGGAAGTTTAGCTGGCGTTGTAACACAGCTTTCGGATGGCTCTCCGCTAGAGGATGTAACTGTAACGATTACTCCTGAAGGAACAAACACCTATCAAACCGAAACCACTACTACTATCCAAACAGGTGCATATATTGTTCCAGCACTTTTACCCGGTAACTATTTGGCCACTTTTAGCAAAGACACATATAATACATTCGAAACAAGCATTGTTATTACATCAAATGAACAGCTTACACTGAATGTTGCCCTAGAGAACGCTCTGCCAATATTGATATCAGGAACCGTAGTTGATGTTGATGGAAATGCTATAGAAGGAGTAACGCTGAATCTAACTGGGTTTTCCGACTTCTCAATTTTAACTGATGCTGCTGGAACTTTTATCCTCGAGGCTTTTTCTGAAAAACAATATGAGCTTGAAGTTTTTCATCCGCTATATAATACAGAATCAATAACTTTTACAAGCGAGGTAGGTAATTATACGCTTGCTCCCATCACCCTAAGCCTTACACCACATAAACCGGGTGACGTTGTGGCTGTTAATAACGCTGGCGTAGGAGAAGTAAACTGGAGAATACCTGTGGGTCATTACAATGAAATGCAGATTGGCTGGGGAAGTTTTGCCACAGCCGGAGATTCTTGGGGTAATGGTGGCGATCCATTTATCGCTGGAATCAGGTTTGAAACATCAGATCTCCAGACACAAATAATCCAAGATGCGGAGCTCACACATGTAAGAGCATATATCGCCAATAATGCCGAAATTATCATCAAGGTATTTGAGGGTGCAAATGGCGCACAACTTATTCATTCGCAACCTGCTTCTATTCAAGATGAAGGCTGGTATGTTTTTGAACTTACTACTTCCTTACCAATTGATGTGTCGAAAGAGCTATGGATAGGAATAGAATTCCTTGCCGGACAATATGGATCGTACCCAATAGGTCTAGATGATGGACCAAATGCACCGGGCAGAAAAGGAAGTATGAAATATGAGAATGGTGTTTGGACCCCGATGAGCCTTACCAATAAAAACTGGAACATTTACGGTATCGTCAACAATACAATGGATGCAAATCCATTAGGTTATAAAGTCTATAGGAGTCCTGCATCATTAATCGATTGGACAGAACTTACTCCGGATCCTATAAGTGAAACATCTTTCATTGATCCTACGCTAATGAATGCAGATCCAGATATCTATAAATACGGAATTACAGCATTATATGGAAATAACCTAGTTTCTGAAAAGGGGATTTCAAATGAAATTCAACATAATATGTTCTTTGATTTCAACGTAGAAATAGAAACTGATTTCGGAAGTGCAGAAGGCGCTTATATTTCTGTTTGGAATGCGAACCAATTTGCTGAAGCTTTTATTCCAGCTTCCGGTACTTCTGTGACCTTTAATGAACTTTTACGTGGAGATTATAACCTGAGGATAGAATTGGACAACTATGAAATTGTTGAGCTTTCAGAAGTTACTGTTGACGGTAATACCACGCTCACTGTACCACTTAAACTCCTAAAAGTACAGCCTTCAAATCTTACTGCCACGCTCGAAGGCACGTCATCGGCAATTCTTGATTGGACACTTCATAGCACTTTTACAGATCAGATTGAGAAGTACGCAGATTTTGAACGTCAGAATATTGGAAATTATATATTGAAAGATCTTGATGGTCTTGAAACTTACACATATACTAATTTCACTTGGCCAAATGCGGGAGTACCAATGTCGTTTATGGTTTTTAATCCGTATGCAACCACTCCAGCGGTAAGTTTTGATACTTTCTCAGGCCGTAGATTTTTAACTGCTCTTGCTGGGCCTTATGGCGTAAACAACGACTGGCTAATTATTCCCGCTGGGAGCGGTAATTTCTCCTTTATGGCAGAGTCATTAGTAGGAACAGCTCTTGAAAAAATGCGAGTATTATATTCCACCACTGGAAGTGAAGTTTCAGACTTTACGGCTTTTGGAGGGGTGCTTAACGTTCCTGCAGACTGGACTGAATATACTTTTGAGGCACCTGAAGAAACTAAATTTGTAGCGATAAATTATGTGAGCAATGACACTTATATTCTGAAAATAGATGATTTGACCTATGAAAAGGAATATAATCACAATCTTTCCTATAATATATATCTTGACGGAGAACTGGTTTCGGAGAATGTAACAGAAACAACTTTTACACTCCAGAATCTTACTAACGGAACGCATATCGCTGAAGTGGAAGCTGTATATGAAACTGGATTCTCAGTGAAAACTGAGGTTCTGATAACAATGCTAAATGTAGAGAACAACAAATTGGCAGAATTCCAGATTTATCCCAATCCGTCAAAAGGCAGATTCTCAATAGTGCTTGAAAGCAGAGCTAATGTCAACATTATCGATATGCACGGAAGACTATTGAATTCAACCGTAAAAAATGCTGGCACCTCAATTATGGATTACAATCTTTCCGCTGGCACCTACATCATACAGGTAAAATCAGAAAAAGGAACTTCTTCGAAAAAGCTGATAGTTTACTAAATAAGCATTTCACTATCAAAAAGTAGTAACCGTCTCATTTTTGCAAATGAGACGGTTTTTTTTACAGCAACAGAATGTTACAAGAATGTCAGGGTGAGCGCTTCGACAGGCTCGAGATAAATTAAGTCGAACTCTCTTAGTGAAGAAAGAAGTTTCTTATTAGTATAATTTATGACTGCATTCCGTATGAAAAAATAATTTTGTAACTTCGATTATCTTTCGACGAACTCCCCATAGTTAGAAAAAGCTTGCCTTTAACAACAGACAAATCTGAAAAGCAGGAAAATTGTTAAACTTTTTTATAAGGCTTAATCTTATTATAATTTGGGATATATGTCAACAAAGAATCAGGAAATATATAAAAAACGATTGCTCTGGAGTACGGGGATTTATAAAATTGATGGGGATTTTGATTTTAACACAAAATTGGAAAAAGCAGATAAAGTCTTCAACAATAGAAAAATAGGGAGAAACAAAAATAGCGTACATACTACAGCCGATCCGTTCTTATTCGTAAAGGATGAAACTCTCTACATGTTTTATGAATCGAAATCAGCAAGGAAACGCGGTGAAATAAAGGCCTATAAAACGACTGATCTTGAAACCTACGAAGATCTGGGGATTATTATGAAAGATGCAAACAATCTTTCATACCCTTTTGTTTTTAAGATGAACAACTCAATTTTTATGATACCGGATGTTCATGGCTTGTTTGAGATACGCCTGTACAAGTTTAGGAATTTCCCATATTCCCCTAAGTTCCATAAAGTTTTATTGAAGGGGAATTATTACGATGCTACAATTTCCCAAATAAATGGAATTTGGTATCTTTTTGCTACTTCAGTAAAGGGATTGGAAATATTTTTCACATCCGATTTAGAAAAGGAACCACTACAGCCTCATCCCCAAAACCCCATCTCTACAGATCCAAAATATAGAAGATGCGGGGGCGCAATAGTTCTTATTAACGGGCAACACTATCGATTGGCACAAGATCGCTCGGTGGAGTTTGGAAAAAACCTTAACATTTTTAAAATAGATAGTATCGACTCAGATAACTACCAAGAAAATCTTTATAAAGAAAACTTTCTTCCAGGTCTTGAAAAATGGAATTGCTTAGGAGGACATCATTTAAGTTTTGTTCGCTTTAAGGATAAATCCATCGTGGCTACTGATGGAAAACAATTAGATTTTTTGGTAAATAAGTGGGGAGCATTTTTTCAACTAATCAAAACCAAACTGAGTTATAATAGGCAGCTCGATTAAGATAATAACTCATAAAACCAAACAGAATTTAAATATTACCAATAACACCTTGCTTTAAATACCTATTTAATAGTCCTCGCAGAAATCGTGATTTGGAGTTGTTTTTAAAGCCGTGTAGATTTCAATTTCTTTTCCGAAGATAAATTACGAAGGAATAAGTCTAAAGTAAAATCCATCCTTGACATTAAAATATTTTCCATCAATACATATTAAAGTTTTTTAGTGAAATACTTATCTTCGGGGTCCGAATCTTAATACACATATTATGAAGCTTTCTGGATGCTTATTTATGTTGTTGTGCTTTACTTTCCTAACAGCACACTCACAATATGAACCCTCAAAAATTTTTCTTCCCGATTTCTACAAACACAAAGGAGATAACATACGAAGTGCAAGCGGTAAACCAAGTTCTGACTATTGGCAAAATGAAGCGGATTATACGGTGAAGGTTTCTTTTAATGTTGAAAATCGTCTTTTAACGGGAGGTGTTATAATTGACTATACCAACCACAGCCCCGACCAATTGAATGCTCTGTGGTTACAAATGGATCAAAACACTGCAAAATCAGAGGCTAGAGGAAATAGGTTGAGAAATCCAAATGTAGATCCCGATGATTCCAAAGGTTACACAATCAGTAAACTCAGACTCTTTAAAGATGGAAAATGGAAGGAAATCCCCTTTATCGTGGATGGAACAAGAATGCAGATACGATTAGAAAATAGTGTAAAGCCTAAAGAGAAAGTTCAGTTGTCAATTGATTATTCCTACGTACTTCAGCCAAAAGGTGGCGGTGGCCGCTCTGGATATATGGATGGAGATGATGGAAAGATATTCGAATTTTCATATTGGTATCCTCGTATGTGTGTTTATGATGATTACTACGGCTGGAATACGTTGCCTTTTATTGGTGGTGGCGAAATGTACCTTGATTTTGGTACAATTGACTATAGCATAACAGTTCCTGCAGACCAAGTGGTGGTGGGATCTGGTTCGTTAATCAATGCAAAAGAAATTCTAAACAGCACTACTTTAGAACGTCTTGAAAGGGCGAGAAAGTCCGATGAAACTGTATTTATACGGAATGCAAATGAACTCAAAAAACCCGTTACAAAAGCTGGTTCAGGTCTCGTAACTTGGCATTTTAAAATGGAAAACACCCGTGACGTTGCTTGGGCAATGTCCGCAGATTATATTTGGGATGCTGCCAAAATAAAGGTGTCGGATAACAAAACGGCACTTGCGCAATCTGTTTATCCAGTGGCTTCTACCCAAAAGGGAAGAGCTTGGGCCAGATCGACAGAAATGCTAAAGGCATCGATTGAAGATTACTCTAAAAAATGGTTTGAATATCCTTACGAAGTTGCCAGTAGTGTTGCTGGTTCAGTTGGTGGGATGGAATTTCCAGGATTGGCTTTTAACTATTGGGATGTTGAGCCGTATATGATGTTTTTGTTGGCTTCGCATGAAATAGGACATACGTGGTTCCCGATGATCGTAGGTTCAGACGAGAGAAGACATCCTTTTATGGATGAAGGTTTCAATACTTTTATGAATCTATATGCTCAGGCAGATTTTAATAAAGGGGAATTAGCACCCAAACGCGACGGAGAATATGCGCCAGGAGGTGGAAATCCTGCAGATGAAATCGTGCAAGTAATTGAAGATACTAAAAGCGGTCCCACTCTGATGACAGCTTCGGATGATCAGAATTATAAATATATTCATCCCTTGGCATATTTTAAATCGGCTTTTGGTTTGGTTCTATTGCGTGAAGTGATATTGGGACCAGATAAATTTGATTATTCCTTTAGACAGTACATTAAAGATTGGGCTTACAAACATCCAAGACCAGAAGATTTCTTTAGAAGTATGGACAACGGCTCAGGAGAAGATCTAACTTGGTTTTGGCAGGGTTGGTATCATCATAACTGGCATTTAGACCAAGCAATTACAAAAGTAGATTACAGTGAAGGCAAGGCTGAGAATGGAGCTGATATTTCGGTAACCAACAAACAGCAAATGGTAATGCCAATTCTAGTAACTGTGGAAGAAAGCAATGGGAAAACTCATAAGTTTACCGTTCCCGTAGAAATCTGGAAGTTTGGAAAAGATGCTACATTTCATGTGAATACCACTTCTAAAATTAATCGTGTTGAACTGGACTCAGACCATCAACTGCCCGATATGGATCGAGCTAATAATGTGTGGAAGGGGTAGAAGTCTTCAGTATTCACTATTCAGTTTTCAGTGATCATTTGGCAGTGGCAGTTGGCAGTTGAGTATTTAGATTTTGATTGAATGATTTTGGAAGTCAGAATCACGATCCAAGAATCAAGATGGATATGTTATTTAATGAAGTTTTAAGAATATAAAAATGATCTTAGATATCGTCTCTGTTTAATCGTGGAACTAATTAATCTTATGTTTCTTTAGTCTTAATTCTTGGTTCCCTTTTATCCTGTTTCCTCTTTCCCGCTCCAAATCCTATACTATCTAATCCTAATCCTCAACTTCGGAAAAAGTTGGTCGAGTGAATTTGAAGTAGCGACAGCGGATTCAAATTAGTATCGAGACCCCAACTAAAAGCAACTACTCAACTTTCGTCATTTCTTCAATCGGTGTATTCGCCTTAGAGTTTGAAATAAGAATTGCATAATCTAAAAAATCGGTTGTCGACTTTCCTTTTACTAACGCTCCATTTGATTTTTTCTCAATTCCGAGGAAATATTCTTTTTCATAATCGCCAATTCCTAAACCGGCTTCCGTGGTAAAAGATTCATAGTTTCCGTCATCATCATATATAGAATCCCATAAAACTTCGCTTTCTGTATAATAACCAATTACAGATAGTACTTCATTGCGTTTATAAAAGTTGTTATCAAATAGCCTGGCAAAGAATGGCATATAGTTTCCTTCACTTTCTTTTTCTATATGAAAAAATCCAAAGCGTAAAAATTGTGGGTTTTGTTGAAAGTTATAGTGGTTGGCGAGAGCTTTATAATTATTAAAAATAACGGTTTCTCTGTGGGAAGTGTCGTCAAATGATAATTTTAGATTGCTTATGATGTGATTAAAAGCAAATTTATCAGTGATGTTGTTTTCAAATTTTGAAGGCTTGCTTTCATAATCGGAAACAAATTTTTTCAATATCTCCTTGGAATAACTATCGTAATAAGGGGAGAAATCGGTCGTGTCTGTTTTAACCATATTTACAACTTTGCTTAAACTCTCTTCTTTATTTGTTTTATAGTCAATGATTTCTAAAAGATGTTTTGAAGTGTATTTGTAACTCACTATAAAATCTATTCCAACCACGGTCAGTTTATTATCTTTTGGTAGTTTGTCGTTAAGAACTTTAAGGTCAAGCCATTTTTTATATGTTTCAATGCTCCGATCTTGCGGAACTCTTATTCCATAATGTAAAATCAAATCTTTTAGTAAGATAGTGTCTCCAGTTTTAAGGTATTCATTAAAATAATGTCCAATACTATAATCTGTTTCGGGAAGATAGTATTTAAGAGTGCCGTTTTTTGTCAGTGATTTTAGAAGTAAATTTTCAGCTTGTTCCGCTTTAACACTTCCGTGATACGAGCCAAATCCGATTAATTTAAAATCCTTTTGTGGAAAATCGAAATCCGCTGAAGTCAAGTCGAATCTGTTTTTTTCTAAGTATTCAGTTTTTGTTTGCGCGTAGGTTTGAAGTGATAGAAAGACCAGAATAACAATTAATACTTTTTCCATTGCGTGATTTGAATTTTATTCAAATATAAAAAAGAAAAACTATCTATAATTTTAGTGAACGATAGCAGTGGGCTTTAGTGTTGATTGTTAATTGGAGCATTGTGGAGGCAAGAATCAAAATCATAGAAACAATACATTTTTTCGTTCGCACACCAAAGCTATAGATAAAATCAGTCAATGCACAAGAGTGTAAAGAGCCGTGAGCAGTGGAATTTTAAAGAAATTTTTAATATAATTGGATTACTTGCTGTCTCCAGAAAATCTAAACAAGTCTTTTAGATCCTGCCACAGAGATTTAGAAGGAGCGACTATTTCTTCCTCTTCATCCGAGGAACCACCAAAAGTATGTTCCCTTAAAAAATCACTGTTAGATTTTCCGTAAGCATATTTTCTGCGTTCCTTATTAAGGCTGTCTAACTGTTCTCGGTCTCTTTCAACAATTTCCTTTACAAGGGGAAGCAACCTTTCGTTTAATGTGTTTATCGGATCTTTCAAAAAGAAACCTTCTGCACCTTTTTTTTGTAGTTCTTCACTATCAGATTCATATTTTAATTGACCTGTTATCACTATCACAGGAATTTTACTGTTATATTCCTTTGTGATCCTAAGCACATCAAAAGCATTCATGCCAACCAAATTGAAATCGGTTAATACCATGTCAGGAATGTAGGTTTTTAGGGCATTTATCAGACTTATTTCACTATCAACAAAACGGATTTCGGGATCAGTACTAATTTTCTTAAGCTGTCTTTGTAGTAAAAATGTGTCCGAAACCATGTCCTCCACCAGGAGAAAATTTAGGTTATTAGGCAGTTCCATAGTATATTGATTGAGGTTTATTTACTGGATAAAGTTATCTAATTTTTGGTGTGTTAATTAACAGAATTAATTTTAAATTTAACGCTTTCAATTCCGGCCGTTATTTAAGCAATTTAACATAAACTTACATTATATATCTCAATATTTCATCAGCCAATTTTTCCAATGAATATAAATAACTTAGATTAATGAAAAGAATTCGAAAAATAGGTTTTTCAAATTTTATCTTGCTCATTTCCTCCCTTGTATTAGTTATTGTGCTCATTGGGTTTTCCTTTATAATGAATGCAGACTCAGCTTCAGAAATCACACATTCCTGGGAAGTAAAGAACCATATACGCCGCGTTTCTTCCTCTATTTCGCAGATGGAAAGCCAAAAGTTGGCGCATTTGTACACCAATCAAATAAAATATAAACACGCTTTTGCAGCTACACACGAAGATTATGATTCTTTAATTAAGGCTCTCAAGGGATTAGTCAGTGATAATCCAACGCATTTGCAAAGAATAAAAGAATTAGAAAATGAGGTGAATCTCAATTTCTCTGAATTTAAAGAAATATTTTCATCAGTAACTCATATTTCTAGCGAAAAACTAGCACAAGGAAAGGCGGACATGCTCTTTGCTGAAAGAATCCAAACTACATTAGAGAAAATGATAGTGAACGAAAATGAACTCTTGGAAGTTAGAAACCAAAGTTATACTATTTGGAAATTCATAATTGTGGGTGGCCTAGGTGTGGCAGTGATAATTGTTTTTTTGAGCTTGTACAATTTAACCAAAAAAATTCAGCCACTCGTGGAAGAGTTACTGCAAACCAAAAACGACTTGGAAGATTCTAATAAAAATCTTCAAACTACATTGGAAGAGCTAAAAGTAATTAATGTTGAAAAAGAACAGGAAATCGTTGCCAAGGAAGCTGCTATTGGAAAAGCAGAAATATTGAACGAATCCCTTACTGCCAAAAACCAACAATTGGATCATTTTGCTTATGTGGCTTCCCATGATTTACAGGAGCCGTTAAGGACGGTTTCTAACTATTTGGAGATTTTCCAAGAGGATTTTCCAGAGCGTTTAGATGGTGAAGCAACCTTGTATTTCAACTTTATAAATAGTGCAGTAGAGCGCATGCGCAATCTAATTAGTGGCTTGCTTTCATTTTCCCGTATTGGTACCAGTGGCAGCGTAGAACAGATAGATCTTAATCAAACACTCTCAAGAATAAAAGATGATTTCTCAAGTCTTATTGAAGAAAAGAAAATTATAATTGAAAGCGATGTTTTACCTGCGGTTGTTGGACATAAAATAGAAATTAAACAATTGTTCCAAAACCTTATCTCGAATGCTATAAAGTTCGCCAAACCTGGAGTGACGCCGTATATTAAGATCAGTTTTGATGAGACAGCCAATTTTCACAATTTTCATATAACCGATAATGGAATTGGTGTTCCCGATAAGGATTTTACGAAGATATTTGATATGTTTAGTAGGTTGCACAGTACAAAAGATTATGAAGGTCAAGGGATAGGATTGGCATTTTGCAAAAAAATAGTAGAATTGCACCACGGAAATATCTGGGTTACCTCTAAATTTGGCGAAGGAACTACATTCCATTTTTCATTAAAGAAACAGGCATGAAAACGAAACTTAAAAATGTATTACTCATTGACGATTCAGAAAGCGATAACTTTTATCACGAACGCAAAATCCGAAAGATGGGAATAACAGATAATATCCATATTTGCTATAGCGGACAGGAAGCGCTGGATTACTTAAAGAGTGAGCTGGAAGGCATACATCCGCAGCCAACACTTATATTTCTAGATATCAATATGCCAGGAATGAATGGATGGGAATTCTTGGAAGAATACGAAAAACTAGAGTTGGCCCAACAAGGTGAAATTGTGCTCACGATGCTTAGTAATTCCATAGATGAGCGGGACCGGGATCGTTCTGACAAATTTAAGGCCGTTCAAGGATTCTACAGTAAGCCACTGAGCGAGGAATACTTAATATCGATATTAGAAAAACACTTTCCCGATTTTATTTAATAAGAGGCTTTTTCTATACAACTTTTATGATTGTGGTCTTTAAAGAATTACAATGTTTTCTTAAAGTGTATAATCGTAACCTAATAGATGTGTAAATTAGTTTGAACAAAACTAAATTCTATAAATCATGAAAAAGATAAAAACACTTTTTGCCGTTGGCTTTTTGGCTATTTTGACTTCCTGTGGTACCACACAACAGACAACAACTAAAAACACCACGGCTGTTAAACAAGAAAACAACAGGGGCAGATCAAACCAGGATAATATTGAAGCCCGGACCAAAACAGAGACTTCTCCACAACTTTCTACGAAGCGTGCTGCAACTTCGGAGACAGTTCGAAATGTTGAACAACGGACCAAAACAGATAATTCTCCACAACTTTCTACGGGACGGGCGGTAAGCTCGGAGACAGTTCGAAACATTGATGCAACTGACAAAGCAAGAATCCAGAAAATGTATTCTTCTATAAATATGAATGAAGAACAAGTAGCACGCTTTGAAAACGAATGGAAAAATTCAATGGGCAACTGGAAAAGAAGTAATCGGAATAAAACTATGAACAGTTTTGAAAGAGTGGAATATCAAGATCAAATCCTAAAGAATATTTTGGATGAATCGCAGTTTGATGCGTATCAGGAATGGGCGAGAGAAAATCCGTTGAAAGATTAAGTTATTTATAAGGCATCACTTTGCTGACAAAGAACTTACTGAATAAATATGAAATTATTTTATGAGAAAGTCCACCTTTTTTGGGTGGACTTTATTTATTTAGCCTCTTAATTCCACTTTAAAGTTTCTTGAAAAATGCTTCTACTTCCAGCTTAAATACTTCAACCGGAATGCGATGTCCTAATCGCTGCCGAACGTGAATGTCATAATCCGTGTGTTCCTGAAGCGTTTTGGATAGAAATGTAAACGTATCTTTCGGATTTATAACATCATCATCAACGCCAAGTACAATTTGTTTAAAGCTCAGATATGGGTTTTTAAACGTAGGTATTCTTTGGTGCACCGAACGAGAGAGCAGTGCAGGATTAAAAAGTAAGGAAGGAAGTTGAAGTGCATCAGCAATATAATAACCAACAAAACCGCCCATACTGCTGCCTATAACTGCCTGAATTTTTTCATTTTTATATTGTTCAACTAAAAGTTCAATACTGTTGTATTCAGTTCTATAGTCAATGGCTGGAGTAAAGACCCGTCCATACTTCTCTAAAATAGCTCTCTTCTCGGGAGCTAGATCTCCGTCTAAACCGTGTAAATATAAAATATTCATAATTTAGTTTTTTAAAATTAGTGTCGCTTTAAAATGAACCAGGTACAGTGTCTTCTTGTTGTCTGCGCCCTTTGAACTTGATACCTTCTAAGGTACCCCAATCTTTTTTAATCTCAAAGTAGAAATTATTTTTTATTGTTATTTACTATTTCTCGTTGCTGTTAAATATGAAGGAAATAGTACGTTTTTCATCGTTCTTTAGAACTCAAATTATTTTATTAACTTTCCTTTTGTAACTTCTTTATTTAAATTGAAATTATGGATACGTATAGGGAAAAACTAATAATGTCTTATTTATGCATCAGAACTTCGCAAGATGATCTAATGGATCGGATTGTGAATGTTGGGATGGCAGGAGAATATCTTGACATTGGCAAGACATTTTCGCCGGAAGATTCCTATGAATTCGATATCGTCCAATTCCGAAATACCGAAGATGTAACGCTAAACACTTTAATCCATTTATTCGATGAAATGGAAGAGGCTAAGGAAATAATAAGGAATGTGAATGCTATTAGAGATGAAGAAATAGCTGAGGTACTTCCTGAATGGTTGGAGTTAATTGGTTTTTACCAGTACGATGATGATGAGTTTGACGACTACAACGATCTTGAAGATTCAGAGAATTTGGAAGATTGGGAAGACTGGGAAGACTGGGAAGACTTTGATGATTAAAATAAGACTTCTTTGAGAGGGTTTTTTATTTCTACAAGATTTTTTTCAACTTAATGATTAGGAATAAATGGAAGAGTATTCTCCTTTCTGTTTAAAAAATCGACTGTAAATTAATGTTTTAAGGATTTTCTGGAATATTGGATAAAAGATATTAATTCAGAAAATATAGGGTATGAAAAAACAGTCTAGACTTGAGAATCCAGAATTTATTTTCCAATAAAGAAATGAAAACTATTATAGTCTTTCTTGAAGCTCTGCAATAATAAATAAAGCCAAGAATAATACTATTGTTCCGATTGCTAAACCACCTACTCCCATAGGGCAAACTTACTAAAAATATTATTTGATTTTGTAATTTTTGGTGATATTTTTAGAAGGAGTATTTGCTTGTTTAATGAGAGCTAAACTAAATCTTTATAAAATTATAGTAGTAAACTATAGCAATTTTATGGATGGAATCTTTATCTATATATTATAGCTGAAGAAAGATAGCAGAGACTCCTCTATTCTAAAGCATTTTCATGAATTGGCTATGTACTCCCTATTCATTTTGGAACATTCCTTTACTTGTATAGTATTTATCAGAAATACAATCTAAAAATATTATCGTAATAAATAGGAAATCAATTTTCTTAAATATTTACAATTTTCAACAGGTCTTTATTTTGCAAGTTTTTTATTGGCATTAATCGACAGGAAAGTATTCTTTTTATTTCTTCTAAGCTTAAACCAGAATAGTGTAAGTAAGAGTAGAGATGAAGGAATTATTGAATGGTAATCGGTTCATGGAAATCTATGATACTTAAATGGAATTAAGATTTTGGATCGGTTAAATTTTAACATATTGCCTGAGTTAAGAAATATTGTAGTATGTTTGACTTAATGTATTGATTAGTAGGGATTTTTAATTTATGTTTAACGAAAATTCACTTGTGTCTCCTCCCCTTTTAAATTTTTAATAAATTAATTTAAAATTATAGGATATGTCAACAAACAACACAGTTTACATCATTAGTGCAAATGATGCTGCCCTGCATTTGGGCAAGATTAAGGAAATTCTTGAAGGTTTCAAAAAGGAGAATCGAATTGCAGACCATGTAGAATGGGCTAGTGAAAAGACCAACGAAGCATCTTTTCAATCTGTCAAACCACAGGATATGATTATCCTTCTCTTAACGGAAGGAATCAGCTCACAGAAAGTCAAACTGGAGCAACAAATGCTTCAGCTCAAAAAAGATCAGCCTCAAACAACAATTGTGGAGATCATCATAAACAATCTTGCTTATGAAAAGACATTTATTCCCCTACCTACAAACTTGCGACCTATAAATGATCGTACGTATTTAAATACGGTGTGGGAGGAAATAGGTAAAAGTCTAAGAGACATGTTGCCGATGAAAAAGAAGCTAAAACATAAGGTTGAGCATAATAAATGGTCTAAATATCTTAAAGTAGCTAGTGTACGGCTTTTGCTGCTGGCAGCCTTTTTTATTTTTACAGGAATGATTATAAAAGATACTGAATCTCCTGAGAACCTAATAAAAGAAAGCATTTCTGAGGATGCATCGATAAAAGTAATCAGTCTAGATACCAAAGATTATGAGGTCAGTATCACTTCTTTAAGTCCATCTTCGCCCTCCACATTACGAACAGGGGAGAAAGTCCTATACAAATTTAAATATGACGTTAACGAGCCTGGTGGGGTTCGTATTTACGGTCGTCCCATGACCAATGGGGAATCAACCTCCGGTTATGGTGTCAATGGCGCTCCAATTTCACCCACAGGAAAAGGAACTGGTTCAGGTTATTTCACCATCAATTCCGGCAATCAAACGGTCGATCAGTTACGCATTCAGATTTGGTCTGCAGATCAGACCAAAATGTTGTACGAAGCTTTTTTCCCAGTAAACTTTAGGTTTCGATCAGAGGCTAACAATTCCGATAACTTGAGTGTTACCGGCTTATCATCAAGTGCAGATCATAAGGTCAGTATCCCTTCTTTTAGTCCATCCTCACCCTCAACTTTACGAACAGGAGAGAAAGTGCTATTCAAATTTAAATATGACGTTAACGAGCCTGGAGGAGTTCGTATTTACGGCCGCCCCATGACCAAAGGCAAGACAACCCCAGATTATGGTGCTCATGGTGCTTCAATTTTACCCACAGGAAAAGGTACTGGAACAGGTGATTTCACCATCAAATCCGGCAATCAAACGGTGGATCAGTTACGCATTCAGATTTGGTCTGCAGATCAGACCAAAATGTTGCACGAAGCTTTTTTCCCAGTAAACTTTAGGTTTCGATCAGAGGCTAACAATTCCGATAACTTGAGTGCTACAGATTCCAATAACTTGAGAGTTACTGGCTTGACAGCAAGTGTGTCTCCAAACAATGTTTCAGGGGAATGTCCTAAAATATTCGACTTTACAGGCAAGATAACCGTTGACAAACCGGGAACCGTTAGTTATACGTGGCTTAGAAGCGACAATGCGTCTGGCCCCATAAAGACACTTAAATTTACGGAAGCGGGAACAAAAACCGTAAACACGAACTGGACGCTGGGCGGGAGCGGGAAGTCATACCCCAATTTCTGGCAGCAATTAAAAATAGTGAATCCCGAAGAAAAGCTTTCAAATAAGGCAAGCTTTAGTCTCACTTGTGAACCAGATGGCCTCGCAAATGAGGACTGCCTTAGTGTCAATAATAAAAACCTGAGTATCTTGTCTAACAACGATAAATTTACAGTTACGGATGGTCGCTCTAGTATGATGGCCTTTAGGACACGGCATAAAGCTCAAATGGCGATAGATGTCATAAAGTATTATAAACTGGATACCCGTTGTTTTGCAGTTAGGCCCATGCCTGGGTTGAGTTATTTCAAAGTGGATAATGAACTGCCTTCTGGAAATTTTCCAGGTGAAGACTGCGTTCCGATAAAAGATCTGGGTAATCTTAAGATTGTTAAAAAATCAGACAATCTCTATATCATAAATGAAGGGAGTCATTCATTATTCTCAGCAAAATCATTGAAGGAAGTTTAAGGTATAGATCTATGATTAAAATATTTTCTAATCCAGATTAAGAGTGTGGGAAAGACTATACCAATACGTAAAAATTGTATTGTCCAAGAACTAGCCTTGATTTTTGCGGTGTTAGATCACTAGGCAGTCCTTAAATATAGATCCGTTTTTGCGTTTTTATATTTACACTCATTGTTAGGAAAAAGGAGTTGAATATGTTGTTCATAAAATAGACTTCGTATATATCAATTTTTATACAATTTTAATTATTGTCCAATGAGATCCATCAAAATTAATAACTCTGTAATTCACGTGATTACAGAGTTATTGTTTTGACTTGGTAGTCTAAAAGTTTAGTTGTAGGGATTATAAAAGATATGATCCCTTGAGCACCCATCCTGTAAATGGAAAGCCACGGGCGTAGCCCGTATTTTATTATTTTATTCCGAAATTTTGAGCGAGCTCAATTTCTTCATAAAACAATAAAACCACACCTTTCGGCGTGGCTTTCTCAATTAATCGTGGAGCCGGAGGGATTCGAACCCTCGTCCAAACAAGCAATTATAAGGCTTTCTACATGCTTAGTTTTCATTTAGGTTTTCGAGAGATTGCCGGTCGAAAACTACCAACGCACTCCTTATCTTTACTTGGGCTTCACTCTGGCATCAAAGCACTAACAGAGCTAGGTTTACTTTTACGAAGCCACTATATCAACCGCCGCAAACCAAGGCCGTTGAGTGACTTCCTGCT
>CAJDWD010000043.1_pt1 | contig 18942 bp, 13 predicted proteins | sample 7391451 | NCBI WGS metagenome assembly CAJDWD01 (sample SAMEA7055716, study PRJEB34461) | soil metagenome | biome: terrestrial ecosystem; feature: Peninsula; material: soil | place: Antarctica | collected 2016
GAGTTTTAACTGGACACCGATTGGCAGCATCAATACAGCTTGGTACTTCTTTATAGGAATAAAATCTTCGGTGCTTAGTGATATTAAATATGATAAACGTAGGGAAAGCGATAAGAGGCTATAGGGAAATTCCAAATTACAAAAAATCAAATTTCAAATAGATTCCAAATCTCGAAACACCAAAATCAAAATAATATTCAAATATATAGAGAGGCTTATCCAAACGAAAAAAGAAACCCTTTGAGACTTTGTGCGAAAAATTAAACGCATGTTCAGACAACTCTTAAACACTAAACCTCTAAACTTTTAAAATTTTAAACTTAGAAAAATGAAAAAGATAATCACCACAACAAATGCCCCTGCTCCTATTGGACCTTATAACCAAGCAGTGCTTAAAGGAAATATGCTTTATACTTCTGGACAGATTGCGCTAGATCCAAAAACTGGTGAATTAGTTACTGACGATATAAAAACCGAAACCAAATTGGTAATGGAAAATCTAAAAGCTATTCTAACTGAAGCAGGAATGACCTTCGAAAACGTACTAAAGAGTACTATATTTATTAGTGATATGAATAATTTTGGAGCAATCAATGAAATATATGCAACCTACTTTAATGAGGCTACCGCACCTGCTCGTGAAACCGTAGAAGTTGCAAACTTGCCAAAATATGTAAACGTTGAAATTTCTGTGATAGCTTCGCTTTAAGGACTAATTGAATTAGAGGAAAATATAGAACCATACGGAGATTTAAAGTTTACTGGATAATCGTTTTCGTCTGGAAGTATTGGTAATTCAGATTCTTTAATCATCTTTTTATTGAAAAGCTTTTGATAAAGCTCTCTGAAGGTATTGAAATCCACAGAATAGGAAATACCAGTACCTTGTTCAAAAATCTGGTCTTCCCCAATAAACTGAAGATCTGCTTGACGGTTAAAGAACTTCATTCTAAGACTGCCGTCTTCATTTATAAGCCATTGCACTTCAATATCTCCTGCTACCGCTGTTTCATTGGCGCCACCTACAGGAACACCTACTTTTCCGTTTATAAGAATTCGTTCATTTATCTGGGTTGAAAGTGTTATTCCGAATCGATCTGATGTTTCTTGGTTCGGCGTTCTATTACCAACAGAATAATCTAACCCTACTCTAAATTTACCATCCTGATCTGTAAAAAGATCATTTACCAATCCAGAAACTCTATCTGCCAAAGTTCCTGCAAATGCATTTGACCCTGCGTAGTTGTCGTTCACAAAAGAATTTGAAGCTAACAAGAATAAGGCTTGATTCTGCATTTGCTCTTGATTTTGAAGTTTATATTGAAGCTCACTTTTGAGAGTTGAACTAACACGTGGAAAATCAATGCTAAAAGAAAGGGAGGGCTGCGCAAGTTCTCCATCAAGTTTTACGAAAACTTCAACTGGTATTTTTGTATTAATGGATGGATTATCCAATAAAACCGAAGGGTTAGCTTGTGTTTTATAAACAGCACTTAGGTTGAGGTTTGCTTTTTCAGGAGCACCATCCCAGGTAATATTTCCACCTGGTACAACTTCGATATTTCTTTGAATAATACCTCCATACCTAAAGTCGTACTGACCTTCATATACCTGAAAATCACCGTACATTTGGAATTTCCCAGTGGTATTTATTTCAATCAGAAGAATCCCTGCTCCACGTCCTTTTAAAGTAGAATTGTTCACTTTATCCACTACTACTTCTACTTCAGCATTTTTATTTATATCCAATTCAAACTTGAGCGTCAAGCCTTTTACCTCTTCTGATACTGTTGTTTCTCCATTTATGCGAGCCTCTTTTTCCTTGGGCGAAAGAAAATGCACGAATGAATCATCACTAATGGATTCTGTATCGCTGATAGGAATTTTAAAAGCCGTTCCTTCTTCAGTAGTTGCATCAACATCTATAACCAATTCATCTATTGGTCCAGCAATACTTGCTCGACCACTTATAAAGGCGGTTCCATAATACAGCGCATCTTCATCGGGAGGCGTATCTAGTACCAATAATTTATTTGGAGCTTCTATGTTTAGATTTAGTTCCCATTTACCAAAATTATCGTGCGTTGCATTTCCGTATAGAATTCCTTCAGTTTTATATTTTGTATCCTTAATATTAGTGCGTGCTATTTCCAACTTATTTTTAGTTACAATAATCTGCGCATTGTCTTCAATTTCAAAGTCTGTATTTAAATATGGAACTTTTAGGCCACTGCTGTCCAAGTTTAGACTTCCCAAAATGTCGGGAGATTTGTAATTACCGGAAACGCGCACGTTCCCAGAAGCAAGCCCCCGAATATCTGTGATTACATTGCCACCAAAGGGGCTAATAGCTTGCAAATTGAATTGATTAAGATCAACATTGAGCTGGATTTGAGAATTTTTTGGTGAAACGTCAATCTCGCCGATTGCATTTATATTTTTTATATCCTTATTAGTGAGCGAAGTATTGATTTTATATTTGGTCAAATCTTCATTCCCATCAATGTTAAGTTTCAAATCGCCAAACGGAATCTCATTTATAATAACGTTGTCAATGGTGATAGCACTATTTGGATAATAAGCCCCGCCCTTCTGCAGAAAATCTAATTTTCCATTCATATTTCCCTGAAGTCTCAGACTATCTATTTCTGGTGTTACGTTTCCAATATTAACATCCTTAAAACGAACTTTCAAATCTTTATAGGTTGAATCCCGCAACACTCCTGCTAATTGAATTAATTCCTTATTGTGGCTTAATACCAATGAATCAATTCGGACCTCCTTAAAGTTATCGTCAAAAACCACTTTATTTAAGCGGTTGTTATTTTCATTTAAGTACCAAACATTGCCTTTATAAGTTATATCAGATTTTTTTACACCAATTACAGATTTCCCTTCAGGGTTGATAGTATGATATAATGAAAGGTTGAAAAGATCCGCTTTTTTAGGACCACCAGCAAATTCTGAACGAACATACATAGTGTCGTTTAGCGTTTTATTTATAATGTTTAAATTTTTAATATTATAAAAACCAGCATCTACCGAATCAGCTGATATATAAGTGTTATATAGCGGGTTATCATTATCCATCTGAAGATTAAGTTTGCCGATATAATTACCGAAAAGCAGTATTTCTGGTGATCGGAAATCTAATTCAAACTTCGATTCATCAGAAGAAACAGAACCTTTTAAACGCGTGTTATCCCCTAATTTTAGTTGTGGAATAAATACGTCTACAATTTTATTAAAAACCACAAATTCATAATCTATATACTGATTCGTGGTTACTTCCCTCGGAATATAATTCGCATAAATACTTGCTACTCCATTCTGAAAAAGATTGGGAATATCTTCAATTAAAAATTCCCCTGAAATTTTTCCAGTTATGATGTCTGGTGAATTGATTTCGATAGTCCGCACCGAATTTTGAAAAGAAGAGGTAATGGTAAAATCGTCGAAATAATAGTCATCGCGTTCGTTTTGATAAAAAGTTTGGTTGAAATTGATTGTGCCCACCACATCGTCAATAGTTTTTCCCATCATATCTACCATTACTTTGCCAGTAAAAACGGAAATACTGTCACGCTTAATAAGATTCAATTGGTTGAGTTCGGCAAATTCCACATCTGCCTGAAAATCTAGATGATTCGTGTCCGTGGAGGCATCAATCAGTCCTCTGAACTCCAACTTTAAATTAGGATCGTCTATACTAAGTTCACCATTAAAGAGCGGATTTTTCAAGGTTCCCGAAACTATAATATTCTGATAGTTGTATCCTTCGAAACCAAATGAAGATATCTTCCCTGAAATCTCGGTATTTACATTATCCTTATTAAAACCACGTCCATCAAAATTTAGGTTTCCAGTCATTTTTCCCAGAGAAGTGGTTTTGGTGATTTTTCCTAGATTGAAATCTTTAAGCATTACATTTCCCCGATAATAAGAATTGTCAATATTGCTTATATTGCCTATTTTTAAATCTAAATTGGCCATCCCTATTCCACTGAATAAGTTGCTTTTAGTGTTTAGCTCATCAGCTATAATAGATGTAGTTCCTCTAAAATTAAAGCTTCCTAATTCCTTTAATTCAACAGGAATAACTTTCCCCAATACATTGGGCATAAATCTTCTTAGATCGAAATAATTTGTTGAAATAATGTGGTTGTTCGCTCTAATGGTGTATCCTTTTTCGGTATTGAGAATATTTTCAAACACATAATCCCCTTGGATATAGGTATCTCCTGTTTGAAATTTTAAACCATTGGCAATAAAATTGTTTAAGGTTCCTTCCAGTTCAACATCTAGAAAAATTATTTGATCAGGCCCAAATTCATTGTAAAAAGCATTCAAATCATTGGTTGAAATTTTTGATTCTTTGAGATCTGCGGTAATTATCACATCATTTATAAAATCCGTCATTCCATTTTTAGAAAAATCTAAATCTACATCACCTATGATTTTGGACTCGGTAGTTTCCAAATTCATGTCTTTAAGCGTCAGGTTTGTAGATGTATATGCGAAATCAGCCTGCAAATTTTTAATTTGGAAACCTCGATCGGCTATAAGAGATAGTTCCTTAATATTTAACGTAATATCCGGACCATCTATCTTTAAGCTGTTGGCAACAATATTTACTTGGTTTAAAACAAAAATATTTGGATTTTCAAGATTTTCATTTATAATTTTCACTCTGCTGTTAGTTAGAGTAATGTCATTTCCTAGAAGTGAAAATGGATCTGTACTGGGTTCGTCAGTTTCAAACTTTTGGGCAAAAACAGAGAGATTATCTGTTTCTTCGTCTTTATAAGTCTTAACGTATAGTTTCGCGCGTTCAAGAAAAATGTTTCCAAAACCCAATTTCCCCTTAACCAATTGTCGGAAGTTGATAATATTAGTTCTGAGTTCTCGGCTATAAATTAAAGTGTCTTTATGATGGTCGGCGATATATACTTCACGCAAATCAACTTCTCCTTTCCAATTTAGCCCTAAGCGTAGAATGTTAATGTCAGTCCCATAAGTTTCATTGAGCTCAGTAGTAACTTTTTTTGCGGCCCAAGTTTGTACAGAAGGAATGGAAAAAATAATAATTATAAGCACAAGCAGTAATACAATGATTACAAAGGTGCGAACTATTATTTTTCGAAGTTTTTTGATATGCTTTTAAAGTTTTATTTTTACAACCAATAAATATACCTCTTTTGCTTTGACACAAAAAAACTGCTATATCCTCGGAATAGAATCCTCCTGTGATGACACTGCTGCGGCCGTAATAAACAACGGCATAATACTCAGTAATGTTGTTGCTACCCAGGCAATTCACGAACAATACGGTGGTGTGGTTCCTGAGCTTGCATCACGAGCCCACCAACAAAATATAGTGCCTGTGGTACATCAAGCTTTACACACGGCAAATATCGATAAAAAAGAGTTATCCGCCATTGCTTTTACGCGCGGTCCTGGACTTATGGGTTCACTTTTGGTAGGCACCTCATTTTCAAAATCTTTGGCGATGGGATTGGGCATTCCTTTGATAGATGTAAACCATATGCAAGCGCATATTTTAGCACATTTTATTAAAGCCGAAGGACAAATAGCACCTAATTTTCCATTTTTGGCAATGACGATTAGCGGCGGCCATACTCAGATTGTAAAAGTGACTGATTATTTCGAAATGGAAGTAATTGGACAAACTATAGATGATGCAGTGGGCGAAGCATTTGATAAAAGTGCAAAAATACTTGGTCTTCCCTATCCTGGCGGTCCCTTGGTTGATAAATATGCGCAAAAGGGAAATCCCAAAGCTTTTAAATTTCCAAAACCAAAAGTTGGACCAATGGATTTCAGTTTTAGCGGACTGAAAACATCGGTACTTTATTTTGTTGAAAAACAAGTAAACCAGAACCCTGATTTCATTTCAGAAAACATTGAAGATATCTGTGCGAGCATTCAATTTACCATTGTTGATTACCTAATGGATAAACTGAAAAATGCAGTTAAAGAAACTGGAATAAAAGAAATAGCAATTGGTGGTGGGGTTTCGGCTAATAGCGGAATTAGAAATGCACTAAAAGAAGCTGAAAATAAATACGGATGGAAAACCCATATCCCGAAATTTGAGTTTTGTACAGATAATGCCGCAATGATCGCAATTGTTGGTGAATTGAAATACAAAAATAAAAGTTTTGCTGAAAACAATGTAGTGGCATCAGCGCGGATGAAGTTCTAATGAAATCGAAACTGAACCAACAATCTGTGAACTGCTAGTCATACAGAAAAGCTTGGCTTTCCTTACTCTTTAATAGTTATGTGGAATCAATAAAAAAAATTAAATATAAATGCAGCTTTTTTACAATCCAAACATATTTAGTCGCGATAGCTATCGTGAAGCAACAGAAGTAACTTTTGATAAGGAAGAAAGCAAGCATATAATCAAAGTTTTACGGATGAAGGAAGGCGATTCCTTTAAGATAACCAACGGAAAAGGTTCTTTTTTTGAAGCTGAAATAATAAGTGCAAATCCTAAGGGATGTATGGTAAAAATTATTTCCGAAGAAATCCAAAAGCCCTTTCCCTATCAATTGCATCTTGTTGTTGCACCAACTAAATTGAACGACCGTTATGAAATAGCGAACGAAAAGTAATTAAGGCTGAGCGTTATGAAAAGATTCTTCAAAGTGCTATGAAACAATCCTTAAAAGCCTACTTGCCTGTTTTAAATGAATCAATTTCATTTAGAGACTTTTTAAATTCTGAAAATAAATTTGAAGATTTAAAATGTATTGCACATTGTGAGGAAACCGATAAAAAATCCCTGAAGTCAGTATTGCTTCCCAATAAAAAAATTACAATCCTTATAGGTCCCGAAGGCGATTTTTCTTCAGAAGAAATAGATCTCGCAAAAAAAGCTGGATACACTTCCGTTACCTTAGGAGATAGCCGACTGCGAACGGAAACCGCTGCAGTTGTTGCTTGTCATAGCGTCGCTTTTGTGAATGAATCAATAATAACCTAGCAGGTCTTTAAGACCTGTTAGGTTTAAATGTCTACTTTTGAAAGTTATGAGATTAATTTTTCTTTCTGTTTTATTTTTACTTTGCTTCGGAAATATTTCTGCGCAAGAAATAGCACTCTTACAATACGGTGGTGGTGGTGACTGGTATGCGAATCCTACTTCACTTCCCAATCTTGTAAAATTCTGTAACGAGCAGATTGACACTAAAATTAATGTAAAACCAGCGACTGTTACTCCCGGAAGTGTTGATATTTTTGATTACCCATTTTTACATATGACGGGGCATGGGAATGTTTTCTTTTCTGCCGAAGAAGTGCAAAACCTCAGAAATTATCTAATAAGCGGTGGATTTCTGCATATAGATGACAACTATGGAATGGATCAATATGTTAGAAAAGAAATTATAAAATTGTTTCCGAATAAAGAATTGAAGGAGCTTCCTATAAATCATCCCATTTTTAATTACTTCTTTAAATTCCCGCAGGGGTTGCCAAAAATTCACGAGCACGATGGCGAGCGTCCCCAAGCTTTTGGTATTTATTTTGAAGACAGATTAATTCTGCTTTATACTTACGAAACGGATCTCGGCGATGGCTGGGAAAATCCTGAAGTACACAACGACCCGCCAGAGGTTAGATTGAAAGCCTTGCAAATGGGTGCTAATATTGTTAAGTATGTGTTTGAAAATTAACTTTTCAGCAAGTAACAAAATTTTAAAAACCAATTACTAAAATTCAAAAAAAAATAAAGCGTTTGAGTTAATTTCAGCATGGGTAATTGACTGGAAATTCATACCGAAGTGCCTTAACAAATTTTTGATTATTTGTAGTGTGGAATATATTATATTTACGCAGTGAAAACAGCAGCAAAAGCAATAACCCTAGGAATTTTAAAAGCACTGGCCGTAATAGTTGGTGTTATTGTTTTACTTTGGTTTTTATATCAAATCCAGGAGCTAATACTTTATATAGGTATCGCTTTGGTTCTTTCTTTAATTGGACGACCTGTCGTATTATTTTTAAAAAATAAATTAAGATTTCCCAATACCTTAGCCTCAGTTTTCACCCTGTTATTAATAATTGGTACCTTAAGTTTATTACTCAGCATTTTTATACCTGTTATGGTTGAACAGGGAAAACATATTTCCCAAATTGATTTTGACCAAGTAAAGGCAGATTTAAACGAATTAAATATTCAGGCTAGTGATTATCTTGGTGTAGATCACTTTCAATTGGTTGAGGCGGTAAAACGTACTACCTACGTTCAAAATATGGATGTTGAAATCATTCCAAGTTTTATAGATATTTTCTTCGGAAGTATAGCAAGTACGGTTATCGGCATCTTTTCTGTTTTATTCATCTCATTTTTTCTTCTGAAAGACGAATATATGGTGGCCAAATCAGTTCTTGTTTTTGCAAAGAGTGGTGATGAAGACAAGTTTAAAAGGATTTTGGTGAAAATCAATGAGCTACTATCTCGTTACTTTATTGGCTTGCTTCTGCAGATTTCAATATTGGCACTTTTTTACTCGGTATTATTACTTTATTTAGATGTTAATGATGCAGTGGCCGTTGCTTTAATCTGTGCTTTTTTAAATATTGTACCCTATCTTGGACCTCTCATTGGCTGGGTTTTAATGCTGTTGGTCATAGTTTCAAATAATCTTGGTGCAGATTTCTCCTCTAGTTTATTGCCCTTGCTTACTATTGCCTCTGGAGGATATGCCGTAGCGCAACTCTTTGATAATTTTATATCCCAACCTGTTATTTTTGGTCGTAGTGTTCGGTCACATCCTTTGGAAATATTTATTGCAATACTAATTGGAGGTTTTGTGTTCGGAATTCCAGGAATGATACTAGCAGTACCTACATACACAGCGTTAAAAGTAATTGCCAAGGAATTTCTTTCAGAATATAAAATAGTTAAACGCCTTACCAAAGATTTGTAGCTCTTGATAAATAAAGCTCTTTTAGATACTGAGGTTCAGGATTTTATTATAAATTTTGAAGGAGACGTTTCTAAACTTGCTTTTTCCGGAAGTCCTTTTGAAATGGTTTCCGTTCAAGAGTTAATACAACAAATTGAAAGCAGAAAAAAAATTGAAAAGAAGTTGCCCACTTGGTTTAGCACTTCCAATATTATATTTCCTCCTAAACTCAACTTAGAACAAACCTCTTCTGAAATAACCGCCAAATACAAATCTTCTTTAGTAAGCGGTAAAACGCTAGCAGATATAACCGGTGGATTTGGGATTGATAGCTTTTTCTTTTCTGAAAAATTTTCTGATTTGTATCATTTCGAAATTGATAAAACACTTTCTGAAATTGCACAACACAATTTTAAGACTTTGAATAAACAGAATTTATACTGTTCATCAGAAGATGGATTAAAAAATGTTTTAAACAACAAGTACAGCGTTATTTATGCCGATCCTTCCCGTCGTCATGATAATAAAGGAAAAGTATTTTTTTTAAATGATTGTCAACCTAATATTCCTGAAAATATTTCAACCATTTTAAATCAATGCGAGACATTCCTCTTGAAAACTTCACCAATGTTAGATATATCGGTAGGATTAAATGAATTGCGAGATGTTGCTGAAATCCATATTATAGCGGTTGATAATGAAGTAAAGGAATTATTGTGGTTACTCAAAAAAAATAACGAGGAGAATTTAAAAATAAAAACGGTCAATTTTACAAAATCATTAAAAGAACAATTTGATTTTGATTGGAACGAAACTGCAGAAGCAACCTATAGTTTCCCACAAAAATATCTTTACGAACCTAATGCCGCAATTCTAAAAAGTGGAGCATTCGAATTGCTCTCGAGAAAACTAATTCTAGATAAACTCAATAAAAACACTCATCTCTACACAAGTGAAACCTTGATACGTTTCCCAGGAAGAACTTTTGTTATTGAAAATGTGGTTCCATACACCAAATCTGAAATGCGTTCTGCCTTAACTTTTAAAAAAGCAAATATCACAATTCGAAATTTTCCAGAGTCTGTGGCAACGTTGCGTAAGAAATAATTTGTTATACCATATAGTTGATTTGAAACGCTTTAAAATTTATCTTTAAAAAAGGATGTTTTTTGTTTGTATTATTTGAAATGAAGACATACATTTGCACTCGCATTTCAGGATGCACGTTCATAAAAAATTGGAGAGGTGCCGGAGTGGTAACGGAGCAGATTGCTAATCTGTCGACGGGTGACCGTCGCCAGGGTTCGAATCCCTGTCTCTCCGCATTGACATAAAAACTAATAGTATTTCTAAGTTGCCGGATTTAGAATATGTTTTTAATGTTAGAAGTGTTAAAGTTCGAAAGGACTTTTTCGGGGTGTAGCGTAGCCCGGTTATCGCGCCTGCTTTGGGAGCAGGAGGTCGCAGGTTCGAATCCTGCCACCCCGACAAAAAGCCGGATAAATGGTCGCATAGCTCAGCTGGATAGAGCACCTGCCTTCTAAGCAGGCGGTCCCAGGTTCGAATCCTGGTGCGATCACACTCAATCCCCTACTTCTTAGGGGATTTTTTGTTTAAACTATCTTTTGTTTATCTCCTTTCCGAGTAATTAACCAAGTCTAAAGATTACTCTGGATATTCAACCCTCAAATGATAAATATTGTTCAATTTCTTCTTTAGAACCTTCTTAATCATTTCAATTTCCTTAAAAGTTATATCAGCATTCAAAAATTGGCCTTGCGCCATTTGATTATTGATTATCTTTTCAACAAACTCATCTATAATTGTGGAAGAAGGTTCTTTTAGACTTTTACTGGCCGCTTCCACACTGTCTGCCATCATAAGGATTGCGGTTTCTTTCGAAAAGGGAATTGGTCCAGGATAAATAAAATCTTCCTTGTTAGCCGCTCCCTGCTGCTCTCTTTCCTTTCTGTAAAAATAATATACCAAGGTCGTTCCGTGATGGGTTCTAATAAAATCGATCACTCTGTCTGGTAGGTTGTGTTTTCTGGCTATTTCTATTCCTTTTATTACGTGGTCTATAATTATTTTGGCGCTTTCCTTAGGATCCAATTCATTGTGTGAATTAACCGAATTTGCCTGATTTTCAGTAAACATCGTTGGGTTCAGCATTTTCCCCACATCATGATAAAGTGCTCCTACTCTAACCAACATGCTGTTTGCGCCAATTTCGTTTGCGGAAGCTTCAGCTAAATTCGCAACGTTTAAGGAATGGTGAAATGTTCCTGGGGCTTTATTAGAAAGCTCCTTTAATAACTTAGAATTGGTATCGCTTAGTTCTAGCAATGAAACATCTGAAACCAAACCAAAAATCTTTTCATAAAAATAAATCAGCGGATGCGCAAAAAGTGTAGCCAAACCGCAGAGAATGAAATATTGGAAATTCTGCCATTCCATTGTTTGAATATTTCCTTCCTGAATAACGAAAAACGCAAAATAACCAAGAATATAAATCATGGTTATTTGTCCGACAGAAATAAAGAGATTTGCTCTTTTATACAATTCTGAAACAGTAAGTATGGTGACAATACCAGCAATAAACTGTAGGAACATATATTCAAAACTGTTCGGAACTATAAATCCGAGCAAAAGAACGGTCAAAACATGTACAAATAGCCCAACACGCGCATCGAAAAAAGCTTTGAGTATGAGCGGCAGAATACAGATAGGTACTATATAAACGTAATCTGCGTGAACTTTCACCACCAAGGTGGTAAGGAATACCATCAAAAAGATGTTGAAAAATATAAAGGTGACCTTTGTATTGTTATAGTATATATAAGGTCTGTAGTTTTTTAGAAAGAGGAAAAGCATCAAAAACACCAATGAAACAAGCATTGAATAGCCCACCAACAACCACAAATAATTATTTTTGCTCCAAATCTGACTGTCGAATTCCGCTTTTAATGAATTTAAAATCTGAAATTTATCACCTTCTACTACTTCGCCTTTAGCGATAATTCTACCACCTTTTTCAATAATTCCCCGGTTTGGGTTTAATGCTTTTATTTCAGCATCTATTGCGGCTTCAGTTAATTTAGAATTGAGCTTTACGTTAGACTTGAATACTTCATTTAAAATAGTATAGAGTAGTGCCTGAACATCTTCAGTTTTATTCTTTTCTACCAGATCTCGAACTTTTTTATTGAGATTGTCTTTTTTGAAAATCTGTGAATAGCTACGTTCCTCAATTTCATTACCTTTTTTTAGATAAACAAGCTTATCATTGTCATAGCTATAGATTTCGTCTGTTACACCATTTTTATAGATATCATTTATAAGATCTTGACCCAGTCTTCCAACTGTTCTCACGGAAGTTCTATAAAGACTGTCTATATATTTTGTTTTTAAAGTGTTTTGGAAATTTTCAGAAACATCCAATTGAACGTCGCTATTATATTCGAAATACGGGATCGCATTCAACCTTATTTCTTCCCGTTCTTTCTTGAGGGTATCTTCATCCTTTTTTATGGTAAAACTAAAGGGCGCATATAGATTTTCATACTGCCAAGGTTTTCCTTTTTGAAAATCGTATTTAAACTGTCCTCCTTTTGGTAGAAAATAAATAACTAGAAGTGTGGAAAATATGAAAAGAAAAACCTTATAAATAAGGGACTGATTTTTTGCGAACAAAGAAAAAAGGTTCTTCATAGATTTATAACTATCAGTAAAGGTATAAATAAGGAATGAGTTATCCCAAAACCAATACCTGCAAAGATTGATAATTAAGTTAGAAATATGTAATTTCGCAGTCCTTATTTCAAACTTAAAATTTAGTAGCATGAGTAATAAAGTAGTTATAGTATCTGCAGCCAGAACTCCAATTGGAAGTTTTATGGGAAGCCTTTCATCATTATCAGCAACCCAATTGGGTTCTGCTGCAATAAAGGGCGCCTTAGATAAAATAAATCTTGACCCAAAATTGGTGCAGGAAGTCTATATGGGTAATGTGGTTCAAGCTGGTGTGGGTCAAGCTCCGGCTCGTCAAGCTGCTTTAGGTGCTGGATTGTCTGATTCTGTTCCTGCTACAACAGTTAATAAAGTATGTGCTTCAGGAATGAAAGCTGTAATGCTTGCCGCTCAAGCAATAGCTGTAGGCGATGCCGATGTAGTGGTTGCCGGCGGAATGGAAAGTATGAGTAATATTCCACATTATGTGCAAATGCGAAATGGAACAAAATTTGGCCCAGCAACATTGATAGATGGAATGCAAAAAGATGGTTTGGTAGATGCTTACGATAATAACGCGATGGGAACTTGTGCAGATCTCTGCGCTACTGAATATAGTTTTTCACGTGAAGATCAAGATGCTTTCGCTGTACAATCTTACGAACGCTCAGCAAAAGCTTGGGCCGATGGAAAATTTAATGAGGAAGTAGTTCCTGTTGAAGTGCCTCAACGTCGCGGAGAACCAGTTATAGTTTCTGAAGATGAAGAGTTTAAAAATGTAAAAATGGATAAAATTTCTTCTTTGCGTCCAGCATTTTCAAAAGATGGAACCGCTACTGCTGCTAATTCTTCAACAATAAATGATGGTGCTGGCGCAATGATTTTAATGAGCGAAACAAAAGCAAAGGAATTAGGACTTACTCCATTGGCATATATTAAAGGATATGCTGATGCTGCCCAAGAGCCAAAATGGTTTACCACAGCTCCAGCAAAAGCACTTCCAAAAGCAATTGCAAAAGCTGGAATCGATATTAAAGATGTTGATTATTTTGAATTTAACGAAGCTTTTTCAGTTGTAGGTCTTGCCAATATGAAAATATTAGGTCTTGATGATAGCAACGTAAATGTTAATGGCGGCGCTGTTTCTTTAGGTCATCCACTTGGCTGTAGCGGTGTTCGAATTTTAATTACACTTCTTAATGTTTTAAAGCAAAATAATGCTAAAATTGGTGCCGCAGCAATCTGTAACGGTGGCGGTGGCGCATCTGCTATGGTAATTGAAAGAATTTAATAAATCCGTAACTTTTATCAATAACTTCTAGATGGATTACGGTATCTGTAATTTAAGTATTGTTCCTATTAGAGCTGAAGCTTCTGATATGAGTGAAATGGTGACGCAGATACTTTACGGCGAACATTTCAAAATATTGGAAATCCGTAAAAAGTGGAGCCGTATTCGTTTGGCATTTGATAGTTATGAAGGTTGGATTGACAACAAGCAATTCATAAATACTTCTGAAGAGGATTATTCAAATTTTGAAACTAGAGATATTAAGCTTTCTGCAGATTTAGTTGATATTGTTACTAGTTTAGACAAACAATTATTTTCAATTTGCTTGGGCAGTAATGTTTCTGCTTCGCAGTATCTAAGCCATAATTTTGAAGGAAAATCGCTTTCTAAAATCCTTCCTAAGGAAAATTTAATTGAAACTGCCCTACTCTACCTTAACAGTCCATATTTATGGGGAGGTAAAACTCCTTTCGGGATTGATTGTAGTGGTTTTACGCAAATGGTTTATAAGCTTAACGGATATAGACTGCTTCGCGATGCTAGTCAACAGGCAACTCAAGGTGAAGCTTTAAGTTTTATTGAAGAAAGTGAACCCGGAGATTTGGCCTTTTTTGATAACGAAGAAGGAAGAATCACCCACGTTGGTATTATAATGAAGGATAACTACATTATTCACGCTCATGGTAAAGTGCGTATTGATAGACTTGATCATAGTGGAATTTTTAATTACGATGTTAGAAATCATACCCACAAGCTTAGAGTTATAAAACGAATTATCTAATACTGTTCGAGAATCATCGACATAGCATATTTGATCTAAAAGCAAAAACCCCTGAAATCTCAGGGGTTTACTTTTTTATAGGAAAACTATATTATCCTTTTGCTTCTATCGCCTCAAGTTTAGATTTCATTTCTTTAAACTTAGCATCCTCGCCAAGTTGTCCATACATATTCATTAAAGTTCTAATCACTTCCAAGTTGTTTGGTTTCAGTTGAAAAGCTTTTTCTAAATAAGGCAATGTTTCGGTATAAAGGTCTTTACGTTGTTGTTTTAGCAAATCATATTTTTTATTATCGGCAGAAGAATTTCCTAGAGCGTTCATTTCTTCCACAAGTTTATTTTCACCAGCAAGTTTTAAAACAGCTAGATTTATAAGTGCAGCATCATAATCAGGTTTTAATTCCAAAGCTTTTTTATAATATTCAATCGCTTTTTCAGTACTTCCTATTTCTGCACTTCCAACACCCAAATTAAAATATATTTCTGGATTCTCTGGGTCAGATGCTACGATCTCATTCATCAATTTATTATATCTTTCGATATCTCCCATTTTATAGCTCATATCTGCATCAGCACGAATAAGAAAGATATCGGTAGGGTTTTCAGCACGTGCTTCTTTCATTAAGTTTAACGCTTTATCGTTATCACCTTTTTCGATATAAATCAATGTCATATTACGAAGAATTTCCCCTTTCCTAGATTCAGAGATTCTTTTGTCGGGCTTAATGAATTGACCAGATTTTACGGCAATGTTTCTCACGTTTTCACTTTCAAAGGCTTCTTCTTCTCCGGTTTCCTTATTTATGGCTACAAATTCTTCAGTTTCTCCTGTATAACCAGCGTCAAGTAACATCTGATAATACTTTACAGCTGTATCATAATCCTTACCATTCACCGCATTTGCAGCAGAATAATATAAATCGGAAGGATCTTTCGCGGCCACATAACTAGTATACAACTTTTGAACAGCCAAATCATAACGTTGAGCCTTTTGATCTGCAACTGCGCTATTTATCAAAGTTGCACGTAGATTTTGTAATTGAGAAGCCAAAATTTCTTCCATTTTAGGATCAAGTGATATTGCTTCAGAAAAAGCTGAAGCCGCTCCATTCATTTTTGCAAAATCAGAACCAGCGGAACCCAAAAGTGCTTCCCCTCTTGCTGCGTAGAATTGTGCTTTAATCGAGTTATCTACAGAACCAATCATCGGCTCTGCTTCATTAAGATAATCTAAAGCTTCATTATATGAATTAGCTTTTATTGCCTTTTCTGCTTTTTTGATTTCCTTTTTTTGTCCAAATGAAATAGCAGTTACCAAAGCCAGTCCCATTATTAGAATTCGTTTTTTCATGTGTTAAAGTTTATTCGTTATTTTCGTTTTGAGATTCGTTATTATCAAGAGTAGTGCCATCGTCGTTTTCATCAGTAATTTCTAGTTCAATTTCATCTTCGTCTTTCATTGCTTTCGCAACTGCAGCAATGGCATCATCTTCTCTTACTTTTATTAATCTTACACCTTGTGTGGCGCGGCCCATAACTCGTAAGTTTGCCACTGCCATACGAATAGCAACACCTGATTTATTGATAATCATTAAATCATCATCATCAGTTACGTTTTTAATGGCTACTAATTTACCGGTTTTTTCGGTAATATTAATAGTTTTTACTCCTTTTCCGCCTCGGTTAGTGATTCTATAATCCTCAATTGAAGAACGCTTTCCATAGCCATTTTCAGAAACTACAAGTATGTCTGAATCATTTTCATTAACTGCAATCATACCTATTACTTCGTCATTCTCGTCACCAAGTCTTATACCGCGAACACCTGAAGCATTTCTTCCCATTGATCTAGTTTTCTCTTCTTCAAAACGAATGGCTTTTCCAGAACGAACGGCAAGCATTACTTGACTTGTTCCTGTAGTTAATTTTGCCTCTAGAAGTTCATCATCTTCACGAATTGTAATAGCGTTAATTCCATTAGCTCTTGGTCTAGAATATTGTTCTAAAGGTGTTTTCTTAACCTGTCCCATTTTGGTCGCCATAATTACATAATGACTGTTTATGTAATCCTCATCTTTTAAATCTTGAGTAGTAATAAATGCTTTTACTTTATCGTCTGGCTCAATGTTGATTAGATTTTGAATTGCTCTACCTTTTGATGTTCTTGATCCCTCTGGAATTTCAAAAACACGCATCCAGAAACATTTTCCTTTTTGGGTGAAGAACAACATATATTGGTGATTAGTACCTATAAAAAGGTGCTCCAAGAAATCTTCATTTCGCGTAGCAGATGCCTTTTGACCAACTCCACCTCTATGTTGTGTTTTGTATTCTGAGAGTGAAGTACGTTTAATATAACCCGCATGCGAAATGGTTAAAACAACCTGCTCATCTGCAATTAAATCTGTAATACTAACGTCTCCTCCTGCATATTCAATAACAGAACGACGCTCATCACCATATTTGGTTCGAATTTCTTCAAGTTCTTCTGTTATAATTTGCATTCTACGCTCTTTGCTAGCTAGAATATCTTTGTAATCTTGAATTGTTTTCATCAATTCTTCATACTCAGTTCTCAGTTTATCCTGCTCTAAACCAGTTAATTGGCGTAAACGCATTTCAACAATCGCCTTGGCTTGGATTTCTGATAAATCGAAAGCTTCAATCAATTTTTCTCTTGCCTCATCTGCGTTAGAAGAAGCACGAATCAATCTAATTACTTCATCAATATTATCTGAAGCAATTATTAATCCTTCTAAAATATGAGCTCTCTCTTCAGCTTTACGAAGTAAATATTCCGTACGCCGAACAACAACTTCATGTCTATGCTCTACGAAATAATGAATCAGTTCTTTTAAATTCAGCATTTGTGGCCGCCCCTTTACCAACGCGATATTGTTCACACTGAAACTGGATTGCAATGCTGTAAACTTATATAAGGTATTTAGAACTATGTTAGGAATAGCATCACGCTTCAGAATATAAACGATTCGCATTCCATTTCTATCACTTTCGTCACGGATATTGGAGATCCCCTCAATTTTTTTCTCATTTACCATATCAGCGGTTTTCTTGATCATGTCCGCTTTATTTACTTGATATGGAATTTCGGTAACTATAATACATTCTCTACCGCTCACTTCCTCAAAAGTCGCTTTGGCACGCATTACTACTCGTCCACGACCTGTGTGAAATGCTTCACGAACGCCTTCATATCCATAAATAGTTCCACCTGTGGGAAAATCTGGAGCTTTGATGTAATGCATTAAGCCATCAATATCTATATCGTTATCTTCGATATAAGCTATGGTCCCATTTATGACTTCTGTTAGGTTATGCGGAGGCATATTGGTCGCCATACCAACGGCAATACCAGAAGCACCATTAATTAAAAGCCCCGGAACTCGTGTTGGAAGAACGGTTGGTTCTTTTAACGTATCGTCAAAGTTAAGTTGGTGATCAACAGTATCTTTATCAATATCCGCTAGCATGTCTTCAGAAATCTTCTGCATACGTGCTTCGGTATATCGCATTGCAGCTGGACTATCACCATCTACAGATCCAAAGTTACCTTGCCCATCAACCAACATATAGCGTAAACTCCATTCTTGGGCCATACGAACCATTGCATCATAAACAGAAGTATCACCGTGAGGGTGATATTTACCGAGAACTTCACCCACAATTCTTGCGGACTTTTTATGTGCGCCCGTGGCTCTTATTCCTAGTTCATGCATCCCGAACAAAACCCTTCTGTGTACAGGTTTCATTCCGTCCCGCACATCTGGCAGCGCACGTGACACTATGACCGACATCGAATAATCGATGTAAGCAGATTTCATTTCATCTTCAATGTTTATAGGGATTACTTTCTCACCTTCCGTCATAAAAAATAAATTTATTTATCGTTATTAAACTAATGAAGCAAGATACATCTTTTCGTAGGTTTAATAGGGTTTGTACGAGGTTTTATTCGCTTTTTTATTAACAAAAAAGGGGGGTCAATTCGTTAATAAGTATCTATCTAAATGCTTTGGATTCCAGCAAATATTTTGTCCTTTTACTAATAATGATGTAAAGAGGAACAGTTTTTGTCCTAATTAGGTTAATTTAGTAGTTTAAGAAGAGAGGATATTTAAGATATGGATGATAATTTTTCCCCCAGAGTAAAAGATGTAATTGCCTTTAGCAAAGAAGAAGCC
>CAJDWD010000004.1_pt1 | contig 17180 bp, 18 predicted proteins | sample 7391451 | NCBI WGS metagenome assembly CAJDWD01 (sample SAMEA7055716, study PRJEB34461) | soil metagenome | biome: terrestrial ecosystem; feature: Peninsula; material: soil | place: Antarctica | collected 2016
GTAAGGGATAAGCTTAGTAACTTCATAAACTTTCATAAAGAAACCTTCATTAGCCATCTTACATCTGTTTTAAGATTTTCACAAATGTAATTACAGAAATAAGGGCGGTAATTATTCCTATAACATAGTTCATATTCAGTTTTAGCTTTTTGGAATGTTCTTTTGGTCTAAAAAACTGAACATATACAGCGAGACTTGCATAAGTTCCAATACCTGAAGCGATTATAGCCACCCAAAGTTCGGGTTGAGAAAAAGAAAACATGCCAAAAGCTGAAAAAGTAATACTTACATACATCCAATATGGAAGTGGCAAAAGATTCAACAAGGCAATGAAAATGCCTAAAAAGAAACGATTTTTTTTTGAATGTTGACCACGGTCTTTAATTTCCCTACGAGTATCCTTGGCTATGAATATAAAATAGATAGTAAGACTTATAAATATACCCAGCGCCACCTTTTGAAGCATCCTGACAATTTCCGGATGTTTCCCAATATATTCCGCAAGAAGAAGGGCCACATATGTTTGGAGCATTACAGTCATAGAAACCCCAATAGAAAAAAGAAAAGCTCGTTTTCTGCCTTCTTTCATGCTTATTTTAGCGGCATACATATTTATCAAACCTGGTGGTAGCACTCCTATAACTGATCCGAAAAAACCTATCAGGAAGTTGTAAAATATAGCCATTAGGCGAGATTGTTTTTGTGAATATAATAAATTTAATCCTAACGAAACTTAAACCGGATATATGTGATTTTTTTTCCCACCTCCAAATACTGTTTTTCGTAAAAGGTTTGAATATTGGTGACGGCAGCTGGCGAACCTTCACTACCATAAACATCGTGATGGGCGTACTCAACACTTTCACCTAAACCGTGAAGTAAACCAAGTGTGTAGCCGTGCATAAACTCACTATCAGTTTTAAGATGTACAAATCCGTTCGGCTTTAATATTTTTCTATATTTATCAAGAAATTCCTGATTTGTTAATCGGTGTTTGGTTCGTTTATATTTTATCTGCGGATCCGGGAAAGTTATCCAAATTTCATCTACTTCGTTTTCCTCAAAAATATGGTCAATTAACTCGATTTGTGTTCGCAAAAACCCTACGTTATTCAAGTTCTCCTCTAAAGCTGTTTTTGCACCTCTCCAAAACCTGGCGCCTTTAATATCTACTCCTAAGAAGTTAACTTCAGGATATGTTTTTGCCAGGCTCACGGAATATTCTCCTTTCCCACAGCCTAATTCCAGCACTAAAGGTTTTTCATTTTTGAAAAAATCTTTACGCCAATTTCCTTTCAACTTTAAAGAATTATCCATTACTTCCTCACGTGAAGGCTGCACAACATTGGCGAAGGTTTCGTTTTCTTTAAAGCGTCTCAGTTTGTTTTTACTTCCCACAGATTTGATTCAAGGTTCAAGTTTTAAAATAATGAAATCGCATTTCGCAATTCTCATTTCGTATTTAAGTCTGCAAAACTAAGGAAATATACTCCGACAACAATTATTGCTACCTTTGTTTTTATGCTGAAGCAGAAAACAATAATGGTCGCGCCTTTGCATTGGGGTTTAGGCCACGCAACACGATGCATTCCTATTATTAGAGCATTATTGGAGCATAAATTTAATGTTTTACTGGCTTCAGACGGAGCCGCGCTTATGCTTCTTCAGAAAGAATTTCCTCAGTTGGAAGCGATAGAACTTCCTTCATATAATATCAGTTATCCAAAGAATCCAATCTTTTTCAAATGGAAAATGTTACTTCAATTTTCAAAAATCACGAAAACGATTGCTTCTGAATGGCAAATAATTGAACAACTTGTTTCAGAAAACAAAATTCAAGGAATAATCAGCGACAACAGGTTTGGCGTTCGAAGTGATAAAATACCTTCAGTGTTTATTACCCATCAATTAAATGTTTTAACAGGAAACACTTCATTTTTTAGCACTAAAATGCATCAACGAATAATAAGAAAATTTGATGTTTGTTGGGTGCCCGATACGGATGAGCTGATAATGAACCTTAGTGGCAAACTCGGACATTTAAAGAATGATGATCTGCCCGTAAAGTACATTGGTGTTTTAAGCAGAATGAAAAAGCAAGAAATTCAAAAAACGATAGATATCTTAATTTTGATTTCCGGCCCCGAACCACAACGAACTTCTTTGGAAGAAATGCTAAAACCATTATTCGAAAACACTGAAAAAAGAGTTTTAATGATCCGTGGAGTCGTAGAAGAAAATCAAAAATGGGAATCTTTCGGAAGTATTAAAATGGTTAATTATATGACGAGTTCTGAACTTGAAGAAACGCTTAACAAAAGTGAAGTGGTAATTTGTCGCTCGGGCTATACTACTATAATGGATTTAACCGTACTTGAAAAAAAAGCTTTTTTCATTCCGACACCTGGCCAATATGAACAAGAATATTTGGCAGAACATCTAAAGAAGCTAGGTCTTGTTCCGTTCTGTAAACAGAGTAAATTCGATTTAGATAAACTCGATAAGATTACGGTTTACAAAGGTTTGGGATCCTTAATCTCAGCAGAAGTTAATTACTCTGAATTATTTGCTCTTTTCGAGAGTGAATGAAAACTCTGAACCAATTCCGAACTGGCTTTCTACATATATTTTTTCGTTGTGAGCTTCTACAATATGTTTCACTATTGAAAGTCCTAGGCCACTCCCGCCTTCTTTTCGTGAACCACTTTTATCTACACGATAAAACCGCTCGAATATACGTGTTAGATTTTCTTTTAAAATACCTTCGCCGTTATCAGTTACCCGAACCAGAACTTTGCTTTTGATTATATTCTCAATGCTCACTTCAGTGGTTCCATCTTGTTTTCCATATTTTATCGAGTTTACTAATAAGTTAGTGATTACCTGCTCAATGCGTTCACGATCGGCATTCACCAAAATATCATCTATATATTCCTTATCAAAAACGAGAGAAATATTCTTCTTCGCTGCTTTCATCTCCAGCAAATCAAAAATATTCTGAACCAATTCTATAATATTGAAATTTTCCTTTCTAAGAACGAGACCTCCCACTTCCAACTTGGCAATCATATCTAACTCATTCACTATATATATCAGTCTTTCTACACCTTTACTTGCTCGTCTGAGGTATTCCTTTCTAACAGTTTTATCTTTCATTGCGCCATCCAACAGCGTTAAAACATAGCTTTGAACAGTAAAGAGTGGCGTTTTAAGTTCGTGTGAAATATTTCCCATAAACTCTTTTCGATAATTTTCACGAACGTTTAAGGTTTCGATTTCAAGCTTTTTTACATTTACGTATCGTTCAACTTCACGAGTAAGCACCTCCATATCCGTTGTTACCGCAGGCTTGGGGAAATCTTTCTCATTTAATATACGGACGTCTTTATAAATTTTTTTTATTCTGAAGTAAATAAATTTTTCAACTCGATATTGAAGTATAAAGAATGTGAGCAGGAATAACACAACAAAGAAAAGAAGAAGCCACAAAGAAGTAATTTCAAAAACACCATATAGAAAAAGTCCCATTATCAAAGTGGAGACAAGGGCAATCAACAAGGATGTGAATGCAGCAAAATGATATTTTCTCGAAAATCTCATAAATTCTTTAAACTACAAACTTATAACCGACGCCTTTTACAGTCTTGAACCTATCATCGCCGATTTTTTCCCTAAGTTTTCGAATGTGAACGTCTATGGTTCTGCCGCCAACAATCACGTCGTTTCCCCAAATGATGTCTAAGATGTCTTCACGTTTAAACACCTTTCCTGGTTTTGATGCTAAAAGCGCTAATAATTCAAATTCCTTCCGCGGCAGAACCATTTCTTCATTGTCAAGAATTATTTTATATTCCTCACGATTTATAGTGAGGTTGCCGAGTTTCATATTATCAATTTCCCCATTGTCTTTAAATCTTCTAAGCAACGCCTTTACCTTGCTAACCAAAACTTTAGGTCTTATTGGTTTGGTTATATAATCATCTGCACCAGCTTCAAAACCTGCCATTTGGGAATAATCTTCTCCGCGAGCGGTTAAAAAGGTGATAATGGTTTCTGAAAGTTCCGGAAGTTTTCTAATTTTTTCACATGCTTCAATACCATCCATTTTCGGCATCATCACATCCATAATAATTAATTGCGGTCTTAACTTTTTTGCTTGTGCTATAGCTTCAATGCCATTTTCAGCAATTTCCACCTTATAACCTTCCATAGCCAAATTGTAACGAACAATTTCAAGAATGTCCGGTTCGTCATCTACCAATAAAATCGTAATTTCTTTCTTTTTCATATTTAAAGCAGCGCATACTTTATGTCTCAAAGATACTATTATTTAGTGGCAGTAATTATTTAGCACGCTTATTGGTAACCGTAACATAACATTTTAATAACAGTTGGATTAAAGAATCACATAAAAATCATGCGTTTTTAGAAATTAATCTAATTTATTACTAATCAGGCTTTTAAATCCAAATATGTTTTGCTATATTTACTTTACCACCTTAAATAATATGCCATGAAAAAAATTACTTTCTTTGCGGCACTCTTGATTAGTGCTGTTTCCTTTTCGCAGATTGCAGGGACCAGTTTTGAGGAACCTGAGATATTTTCTGGTAAATATACCGATACTGGAGACCCAAATGTGGCTCATGATCTTATTAATAACACAAGTGAACCTCTCGTAAATTATACAAACATTGGTGGAGAACTGGGGTTTCAAGCTTCATACGTACCTTATGACACTCCAGGTGTTGGTTCAACAGATGGTGATTTTGTTGGTGTAACTAAAACTAAACCATCTTCAACCGTATTTTATACTGATGGTGCCAATGGATACCGAATGAATGACACTGATGGAAACTATATTTTAAAATTTGATCCAGTGAATTTGAGTGGCGTTTCATCTCCTGCGGTTTCTTTAGATTTTCTTTTATCTATCAACAGTGATCCAACAAAAGGAAATTATGAAGGCGATGGAACCATTAATGAAGCAGGACACGACAGACTGCGAATCTATGCAAAAGACCTTACCAATAACATTGAAATTGATCTTTTCAATTCAACAGGAACCGATCTTGATGAATTTGTACCTTATGACGCAGGAACAGGTCAATACAAACTTGAATGGCAAAATGCAATGGCAAATCTTTCTACTAATACTACAGTTCAACTAGTTATTGAAGGACGTAATAATGCCACATCAGAATCTTTTTGGTTTGACAATGTCGAGTTTCTTGGAACAATTGGCGTAGGGAATTTAGTATCTGGCCAATTTGGTGTTTATCCTAACCCCGCCACTAAAGGTTATATAAATATCAACTCTAGAATAAAGGGCGTGAAGAATATTTCGATTTTCGACGTGCTTGGAACACAAGTTTTAAAAACGACATTAAATGGTGAAAGACTTGATATCTCAGATTTAAATAGTGGTGTTTATATTCTAAAAATAGAACAAGGAAAAGGCTCTACAACCAAGAAGTTGGTTATTAAATAATCCAGTGTAAAATTATCTTTTTAAAGCTCCTGTTTCGCAGGAGCTTTTTTATTTAAGTATTTTTGAAGTGAAATTGCAGAACCTTAAATATGCTAGAAAAGGAAATATTCAATATTAATTCTGATGAGGATTTTGAACGACTTGCTCTTGAAATATTCCGGTTCCAATATGAACATGTATCGGTTTATAGAAATTTTTGCGATCTCTTAAAAATCATACCATCTCACGTAAATAAAATTGGACAAATTCCCTTTTTGCCTATTCAATTTTTCAAAAGCCATAAAATAATGGCGAAAGATCTTTCCGAAGAAATAATCTTTACTAGTAGCGGGACAACGGGAAGTATCACCAGTATGCACTATGTTTCAGATGCTAAGATTTATGAGCAAAGTTTTCAGAAAGCATTTATAAAAAAATATGGTGATCCTAGCAATTTAGCTATTCTCGCCCTTCTTCCATCCTATTTAGAACGAGAAGGTTCTTCTCTTATATATATGGCTGAAAATTTAATTGAAAACAGCCAAAATCCCAACAGTGGGTTTTATTTATATGAAACGGAGGCATTGATTGAAAAACTTGTCACTTTGGAAGAGAAAAGTGAAAAAGTCCTCCTCATTGGGGTTTCATATGCTTTGTTAGATTTAATTGAAAAAAGAAAATTTAATCTTCAGAATACTATAATCATGGAAACAGGCGGAATGAAAGGCCGCAGAAAGGAAATGATAAAAGACGAACTTCACCAAATTTTAAAAGAAGGTTTCGGAGTAGAAAAAATACACAGCGAATACGGAATGACGGAACTACTCTCGCAAGCATATTCTGAGGGAAATGGAATTTTCTGTTGTCCTCCGTGGATGAAAATCCTTACCCGCGACACCGAAGACGCACTCTCTTATATAACCGGAAAAACTGGCGGGATAAATGTAATAGATTTAGCTAATATCTACTCCTGCTCATTTATTGCCACCCAAGACTTAGGAAAAACTTTTGAGGATGGAACTTTTGAAGTTATGGGCCGTTTCGATTCAAGCGATGTTCGAGGTTGCAATCTGATGATTTTATAGGGAAATGTTTAACACAAATATCTGAAATTCAGCGTAAGTTATTTGGAGTTACTGCGACTTAATAATTGTGAAAAAGTGATGATTTTTCATAATTTGGTTGGTTAGTTAATGGAAAATCCCCGTGCAGTAGTGCCGGGGATTTTCTTTATTTCTCTTTAAGTCTATTTGGGTTTTGATATGTATCAAATATTTGAAGAATTCGAATTTGAGTTTTGGATTGAATTTTATAAATTATCTTAAAATGGCGCACTACCATTCTGCGATAAGGTTCTCCCAGAAATTCATCAATTTGGTACTGTTCAACAAAGATTATGTTTTTGGAAGCTTCTATAATATCCGTACGTACGTTGATAACGTTTTGAAGAGATTTTGTTTTATCTTTTATTCTTTCAAAAATAATCTTCAGGTCGATTTTTGCCTGTCCTGACCGATGGACTGATATTATTTCATCAGAAGACATATTACCAATTCCGCACTTCGTTTTCTAAATCTTGCACCGAAGTAAATTCGCCATTATCCATTGAAGTATCAGCGGCTTTAACACTTTCAATATAATCTTCTTTGGACAGAGGTTTTCCTTCAGATGAGTAAGCAACGATTTTATTTCCTATATAATCCTCAATAACCCCATTCGATACACGCAATGTAACATCATCTGCCTCATTTATATAAGCAATAATCTTTTTCATCAATTCCGTCATTTCCATATCATCTTCATTTACAACCGAAAGATACAAAATTATACCGCTTTGATAATAAAATAGTTCTTTTTACCTCTCTGTAACAAAACAAATTGCCCGTTGATTAATTCGTTTTCTGTAACAGTAAAATCCTCGGTAATTTTTTCTTTATTCACTGAAATAGAATTTTCATTTAAGGCACGACGTGCTTCGCTATTAGATTTTAAAAATCCTGTTTTTTCAGCTAAAGCAGCGATAATATCAATTCCGTTTTTTATTTCATCTTTTGAAATCTCAGCTTGTGGCACACCATCAAATACGTCTAGAAAAGTTTTTTCATCTAGCATTTTCAAATCTTCGGAAGTGGAATTTCCGAATAAAATTTCCGAAGCTTTTACAGCTTTTTCATATTCTTCAGAACTGTGAACAGTTGTTGTTACTTCTTGCGCCAAACGCTTTTGAAGCATACGCATATGTGGCGCTTCTTGATGTTCTGAAATTAAACGATCAATAATTTTCTTATCAAGAAATGTAAATATCTTAATGTATTTTTCCGCATCTTCATCTGCACTATTTAACCAATATTGGTAAAATTTATAAGGAGAAGTTCGGTCTGCATCTAGCCAGATATTTCCACCTTCACTTTTTCCAAATTTGGTGCCGTCGCTTTTGGTAATTAGAGGGCAAGTTAATGCGTAACCTTTGCCGGCATCCATTCGTCGAATTAGTTCTGTACCAGTAGTTATATTTCCCCATTGGTCGCTTCCACCCATCTGTAAGGTACAATCCAACTTTCTATATAAATGAACAAAATCATAACCTTGGATTAATTGGTAAGTAAATTCAGTGAAAGAAAGACCTTCAGCACTGTCGCCACTCAATCGGGTTTTTACGGAATCTTTCGCCATCATATAGTTAACGGTAATATGCTTTCCTACATTTCTTATAAAATCAAGAAACGAAAATTCTTTCATCCAGTCGTAGTTATTGACTAAAACTGCAGGGTTTCCAATATTTTCTGAAAAATCGAGAAATTGAGAAAGTTGATTTCGAACACCCTCTTGGTTTCTTTTCAGCGTTTCTTCATCAAGCAAATTGCGTTCAGTATTTTTCATTGATGGATCGCCAATCATTCCTGTGGCACCACCAACTAAAGCAACTGGTCTATGTCCACAGCGCTGATAGAACGACAAAAGCATTATCGGCACAAGGTTACCAATATGTAATGAATCTGCAGTAGGATCAAAACCCACATAAGCAGAACGCATTTTTTCCATAAGGTGTGCTTCAGTTTCGGGCATTACATCGTGTATCATGCCGCGCCATTGTAATTCTTCAACAAAATTTTTTAATTGCATTTTTATAAGTATTTATTCTATCACAAAAGCAATAGAATTTGAGGGTGCAAAGATACGTTTCTCAATTAAAAATTCAAGACGGAAAGTTCAAGTTTCGTGCTTAGGATTTAATCGATAACCAAGACTCAAAGAAAATATCATTCGGTTTCGATTTCAGGTTAGATTTCGATTTGATTTTCAGTATTTTCGTACTATGATTTTAGTAACAGGCGGCACAGGAATGGTTGGCTCACATCTCTTGTATTTTCTTTCTAAGGAAAACACAAAGGTGCGCGCTATTCATAGACGAGATAGCGATATAGAATCGGTGAAAAAAGTTTTTTCACTTTACACTTCAGAATCAGATGGTCTTTTCGATAAAATTGAATGGGTTGAAGCAAATATCAACGACATTCCCGAACTGACAAAAGCTTTTAAAAACATCACTAAAGTTTATCACTGTGCGGCAATTATTGATTTTAATCCTTCAAAATATAAGGTTCTCAAAAAAGCCAATGTGGAAGGAACGGCCAATATTGTGAACCTATGCCTTGCGAACAAAGTTGAGAAAATATGTTATGTGAGTTCTGTTTCTACTTTGGGATCGACTTTAAACAATCAGTTGATCACAGAAGAAACACATTATAACCCTGATGAAAAAAACAGCGTTTATGCCATTACAAAATACGCTGCCGAAATGGAGGTTTGGCGTGGTACGCAGGAAGGGCTAGATGCAGTAATTGTAAATCCTGGTATTATTCTGGGTACCTCACCAAGTGAAGATGGTAGCGCAGTAATTATCTCTGTAGGTTCCAGCGGAATTCCTTTTTATCCATCTGGGACTATGGGAATTGTAGATGTTCAAGACGTAGTGAAAGCGATGATTATATTAATGAATTCTGAAATAAAAAACGAGCGATTTATTTTAGTTAGTGAAAACATATCTTATAAAGATTTCCTTTCGAGACTAGCACCACTATTTGGGAAAAAACCGCCTACAAGAAAACTTTCAAAAGGATTTATGTTATTTTTAAGCCGAATTGATTGGTTACTAAATAAACTTTTTGGAATAAAAAGAAGAGTGGTAAAAGCGACAGTTCGATCTATGTTTACGACCTCACTATACGACACATCAAAAATAAAAGAACAATTAGGATTTAAATTTATACCAACAGAAGAAACCTTGAAAAGAATAGCAAAGGAAAACGGAAAAACATCAGATTAAACTATCCATTTTGGGCTCGATGTTCCTAATGTCTTTCTTATATTTTGTTGATGCTATCTTTAATGTTACGCTCTCTTTCCCATAGACTGTCCATTTTTTTCTGCATCACATCCAATCTGGTTTCTACCTCTTGTAAAATACTCATGTATGTATTTACATTGGCAGCATAAAATGCATTACTTTTTGCAAACTGAAGACTATCTACACCAAAATTTCGGTAAATCAGAGAATCCATTTTGATCCCCTTTACAATTATAGATTTGTTATCCACACTTCTAGCGGCATTTGCCAAATAGCTTTCCGTTAGGATATCGACCATTTTATCTTTCGAAATAAGATTTTTGGGCTTCTCTGGCTGATCGACGTTTTGACAACCAAAGAAGAATAAAACTAATATGAAAAGAATTGCCGAATGTTTCATTATCTATTAAAAGTAAGTCTTTCAGGTTTGCTTTTATTCGGGAACTTCGAGTTTTCGTAAACAATCACGCCATTAACCAAGGTATGGGTAACGCGCGATTTAAAGGTGGTTCCCTCAAATGGTGACCAACCACATTTGTACAAAAGGTTTTCTTTTTTCACGGCCCAAGGCGAATTGAGATCAACCAGAACTAAATCTGCTTTATACCCTACTCGAATATAACCACGCTCTTTTATTTGAAACAAAATCGCAGGGTTATGCGCAGTCTTTTCAACGATTTTTTCCAAAGAAATCTTTCCTTTATGATACATTTCCAAAAGTGCAACCAAAGCATGCTGAACCATAGGCCCGCCTGAAGGAGCGTTCAAATATTTATTATTTTTCTCTTCCCGAGTATGTGGTGCGTGATCTGTGGCAATAACATCAATACGGTCATCGAGTAATGCTTTCAACAAACCATTTCTGTCCTTTTCTGTTTTTACCGCAGGATTCCATTTTATTTTTGTGCCTTTGGTTTTGTAATCTTCGTCAGTAAACCACAAATGATGAATACAAACCTCAGCCGTTATTTTCTTTTGTGAAAGAGGTTTTTTATTGCTGAAAAGATGGGTTTCTTTTTCCGTAGAAACATGGAAAACATGAAGTCTCGCTCCTGTTTTCTCTGCGAGTTTTATTGCTCTTGACGAAGAAATATAGCAAGCTTCCTCACTTCGTATTTTCGGATGACATTCCATTGGAATGTCTTCCCCATATTCTGCATTATACTTTTCTAAATTTTGTTTTATGGTATCCTCATCTTCACAGTGAACCGAAATAAGCAATTTAGTTTTGCTGAAAATTTCTTCTAAGGTTTTCGGATCGTCAACCAGCATATTTCCTGTGGAAGATCCTAAAAACAATTTTAACCCTGCAACTTTTTGTGGATCGACTTTTAAAATTTCATCCAAATTATCATTCGTACCGCCAAACATAAAAGAATAATTAGCCCAAGAGGTTTTTGCGGCAATATCAAATTTTTCTTCCAGAAGTTCAATAGTTGTGGCTTGAGGAACGGTATTTGGCATTTCAATGAAAGAGGTAATTCCACCCGCAACAGCAGCTTTAGATTCTGTTTCAATTGTTGCTTTATGGGTTAAACCAGGTTCGCGAAAATGTACTTGATCATCAATCATTCCTGGTAAAAGGTAACTGCCATCCGCATCAATTATCTTTGTATTACCAGATTTCATGCTGATACTATCAGAAATTTCTGCGATTATTCCATCCTGAACCAAGATATCAGCCTTAATTATCTCACCTTCGTTTACAATATTCGCATTCTTAATTAAAACTGATTTCATCTACCTAATTATTTATTTATGATTTAGAAACGATATGAATTTCCTGTTTTTAAATTCTCTCGTCTGTGTATAAATCAATGAAAGGATTTTTCATTGAAACTTTTTCTATTAAATACACTTTTTAATTTCATTCCTATTACGCCAAAAATCGCTTCAGATATTATTCCGGAACTCATTTTGGATTCTCCTTTAGTTCGGTCTGTAAAAATTACTGGCACTTCAATAATTTTAAATTTGCTTAAATGTGCTTTAAATTTCATTTCAATTTGAAAAGCATAACCCACAAAACGAATGTTGTCAAGATTTATTTTTTCCAAAACTCTCCTTTTGTAACAGATAAATCCAGCGGTGGCATCATATATATTAATGCTCATCACGAACTGAACATATTTGGAAGCCAACCAAGATAATAAAACCCTGCTCATTGGCCAATTTACCACATTGACCCCCTTTACATATCTAGAGCCAATGGCAACGTCATTACCATCCTTGTCGCAAGCATTCAACAATCTTACCAAATCATTTGGATTGTGCGAAAAGTCTGCATCCATTTCAAAAATATAATCGTATTTCCTTTCAAGTGCCCATTTAAAACCTGCTATATATGCAGTTCCCAAACCGTTTTTTTTTTCACGTTTAAGTATAAATAATTTCTCAGGATATTTTATAAAGGCGGATTCAACGACCTGAGCAGTTCCATCTGGAGAATTATCATCAACAACCAAAACATGAAACTCACGCTGCAATGAGAAAACCGTGCGCAACAATCGCTCTATGTTTTCAATTTCATTATAAGTGGGAATTACCACCAGCGCCATTGACATACTCCTATTTTAGGGCAAATGTACCTTTTTTTGAACAATTAAATGTGAAGGAAAATCTAATTGATACTACAAATAGGAATTTTAATTTACTGTACCTTTACCGCAAAAATTGGAGGTGGAATTCAATGAAAGACTTATCGATTCAAACGATTGGGCTACCTACATGCTCGTGGCTTGTTTTGTTCTTTTCGCGCTATCCAAGTACTTTTATCCCAAAAGGTTTCACGAATTCTCATTATTACCAATCAACAATCAATATTTTTTTGCACACGGCAAAAATGATGAATTAAATCATCCATTCAACATGATGCTTTTCGTTGGCCAGATAATTTGTGTTTCAATCTTCGTTTATATGCTTTTTGGAGTTTTCAATCCTTCTGAAACTCAAAATAATAAATGGTTATTTATTCAGATTTTAACGGGATATAGTGTTTTTGTATTAATAAAATTTTCTCTTGAAAAAATCATTGGCAGCATTTTCTCTCTTGACGATATAATCAACGAATATCTCTATCAAAAGTTGAGCTATCGCAATCTTTTGGGGATATTATTTTTTATAGGTAATCTTTTTTTTCTTTATGCATTCCCTCCTTCGGCAGCTGCCTTAGTGGTCTTTGCTAGTATAATCGTACTTCTAAACGCTATTGCACTGCTATACAGTTACAAAAAAAAGGGAAAGTTGATAATGGATAATTTCTTCTATTTTATTTTGTATCTTTGCGCACTTGAAATCGCACCTTATATTATCCTTTATAAAAGCTTTTTTTAAAGGATAATAACTAAAGAAAACACCATCTATGAAAGTGAAAACTATTTTGGTATCACAGCCCGAACCGAAAATTGAAAATTCGCCTTATTTTGATTTAATAGAAAGACAAAAGATAAAGGTAGACTTCCGCCCTTTTATCCATGTTGAGGGTGTTTCAGGAAAAGATGTTCGCGCTCAGAAAGTTGATCTCACACAATATACAGCGATTATTCTTACCAGCAGAAACTCTGTAGATCATTTTTTCAGAATTGCCGAGGAACTTCGTTTTAAGGTTCCAGATAGCATGAAATATTTTTGTTTAAGCGAAGCTGTAGCTTATTATCTTCAAAAATATGTGGTTTACAGAAAAAGAAAAATTTATGTAGGGAAAAGAACATTTCCTGAATTGGCTCCTTTGATCAAAAAATACAAAAGTGAAAAATTCTTACTTCCTACTTCAGATAAATTAAAGCCTGAAGTTCCTATGGTTCTAAATGAATTGAAAGTAGATTGGAAAGAAGCAACATTCTACAGAACTGTAATAAGTGATCTATCAGACTTGCGAGATGTATATTACGATATCTTAGTGTTCTTCAGTCCTAGTGGAATTGAATCGTTATTTGAAAATTTCCCTAACTTTGAGCAAAAAAATACTCGCATTGCCGTCTTCGGAAATACCACAGTAAAGGCTGCAAATGATATGGGTCTTCGTGTGGACATAAGTGCTCCAACCCCTGAGACGCCCTCTATGACAATGGCATTAGAAAAATACATTAAAGAGGTAAACAACAAAAAATAATTACGATTAATTGCAAATAAAAAAGGCTTGCCAATTGGCAAGCCTTTTTCGTATTATATTATATCGAAATTATGCTGTAGCTGGAGCTCCAGCGAGGATTTCGTCATTCGCATAAGATTCAAATTTCTTAAAATTCTCCTTAAATGAATCTGAAAGCTCACGCGCTTGAATATCATATGCTTTTTTATTCTTCCAAGTTTGCTTCGGATTTAATATCTCTGAAGGAACATTTGGACAACTTGTTGGCATCATTAAATTGAAAATAGGATGCTTCTCAAATTCAACTTCATTCAATTCACCATCTAAAGCAGCAGCGATCATTGCACGAGTGTATTTCAACTTCATTCGGGTTCCAACACCGTAAGGACCACCTGTCCATCCAGTATTAATCAACCAAACTGTTACACCTGCATCTTTCATCTTTTTACTAAGCATCTCTGCATATCTAGTAGGATGTAACGGCATAAAAGGTGCTCCGAAACAGGCTGAAAAGTTAGGGGTTGGCTCGTTAATTCCTTCTTCTGTACCTGCTACTTTAGCAGTATAACCACTAATAAAATGATAAGCTGCCTGGCCTGGAGTTAATTTTGAAATAGGAGGTAAAACACCAAAAGCATCTGCCGTCAAAAAGAAAATGTTTTTTGGGTTATGACCAATAGATGGTACTTGTATATTATTAATATGGTAAATTGGATAACTTACACGAGTATTCTGGGTGATGGTGGTATCTGCAAAATCTACATTCCCGTTCTCATCAATACCTACGTTTTCAAGAAGTGCTCCTGGCTTGATAGCGTTATAAATATCTGGCTCGTGTTCCTGCGAAAGGTTAATAACCTTAGCATAGCATCCACCTTCAAAGTTAAAAACCGTGTTGTCAGGTGTCCATCCGTGTTCATCATCACCGATCAACTTACGCTCTGGATCTGCAGAAAGAGTAGTCTTACCTGTTCCTGAAAGTCCAAAGAAAATTGCTGTTTCGCCGTTATCTCCAACGTTAGCAGAGCAGTGCATTGGTAATGTATTCTTATCTACCGGCATAATAAAGTTAAGCGCGGAGAAAATACCTTTTTTAATTTCACCAGTATAACCAGTACCACCAATTAAGGCAATCTTTCTAGTAAAATTAAGAATTGCGAAATTATGCTGACGTGTTCCATCAACCTCAGGATCTGCAACAAATCCAGGTGCATTTACAATAAGCCAATCTGGTTCAAATGATGCCAATTCTTCTTCGGTTGGCCGAAGAAACATATTATGGGCAAACAAATTACACCATGGGGTCTCATTAATTACCCGAATATTAAGCTTATAGTCTTGATCTGCACAAGCATAGCTATCACGGACATAAATTTCGTTGCCAGAAAGATAATCAGCAACTTTGTCATACAGCGCATCAAACATATCCGGAGGAAAAGGAATGTTTACGTTGCCCCACCACACTTCGTCGCGCGTAACGTCATCCTTTACAATAAACCTATCTTTAGGTGATCTACCAGTAAATTCACCGGTATTTACCTCGAGAGCGCCACTGCTGACCTCTCTCCCTTGGCCTTTTTGTAATGTTTCCTCATGAAGTTCTTCAGAAGAAAGTTGATACTTAACTTTTGCATTTTTGATTCCGTATTCATCAACAGAAATCGTTTTCTTAGCTTGGTTTTTATCGACCATACCTTTTTTAAATTTTGTAGAGTACAAAAGTAACAAATCTTCGAGAGATTGGGGAAAATAAAAAAAACATTTATCGCTTCTTTAACGAAAGCAGCGAAAAAGCTAGCCAAACCCATCCAATAATAAAAAGCAATCCACCTATTGGTGTGATAAATCCAATCTTTGCTGAATTAAATGGCAAAACTTCATTTAGGGCGAGTAGATAAATTGATCCAGAAAAGAATATAATTCCAAAAATGAAAAGCCAAAAAACTGTCTTTTTGATCTTTTCTGATATTATAGGTGTCAGTCCTAAAATTAAAATTGCAATACAATGATACATTTGATAGCGAATGCCTGTTTCAAATGTATTTATTGCGGAGGCATCTACAATATTCTTTAAACCATGTGCGCCAAAAGCACCCAAACCAATAGTAACTGCTGCAAGAAAAGAAGCCGTTACGGCCATATTTTTATCGAAAACTGTCATTTTTAAATTTTGGAATTAGTAAATTCGTGCTTCATAAAATTATGCTTCAAAGTTAACAAAAAACTCCCCTAATGAGAAACATTTTAATTATAGGTGCAGGTAGATCAGCAACAAGTTTAATTCGATATTTGCTGGACAAAAGCGAAGAAGAAAAACTGTTTATAACCATTGGCGACATCTCCTTACAATCTGCCCAAAAATTGATTCAAGGACATCCAAATGCCAAAGGCATTATGCTCGATGTTTTTAATGAGGAACAAAGAAAGGAAGCAGTTAAAAACAGCGACTTGGTAATTTCTATGTTGCCGGCGCGTTTTCATATTGAGGTTGCTAGAGAATGTATTGAATACGGAAAACATATGGTTACCGCCTCTTACGTAAGCAAAGAAATGCAAGCATTGGACGAACAAGCCAAAGCTAAGGGACTGGTTATGATGAATGAAATAGGCCTCGATCCCGGAGTAGATCATATGAGTGCGATGCAGGTTATAGATAGAATTAGAGCTAAAGGCGGAAAAATGCTTCTTTTTGAATCTTTTTGCGGTGGACTAATCGCTCCTGAAAGCGACGACAATCTTTGGAATTATAAATTTACTTGGAATCCGCGTAATGTAGTTTTAGCTGGCCAAGGCGGAGCGGCCGAATTTATCCAGGAAGGAAAATTTAAATATATCCCTTACCACAGACTTTTCCGAAGAACAGAGTTTATCAATATTGAAGGTTACGGGAAGTTTGAGGTACTAGCCAATAGAAACTCCCTACAATACCAATCTGTTTACGGGCTTGACAATATTCTAACCTTATATCGCGGAACTATTAGAAGAGTTGGATTTAGCAAGGCTTGGAATATGTTTGTTCAATTGGGAATGACCGATGACACCTATACCATACCAGATTCCGAAAACTTGACCTATCGCGAATTTGTAAACTTATTTTTGGCTTACTCGCCAACAGATTCCGTTGAGCTCAAACTTCGCTATGCCCTCAAAATAGATCAAGATGATTTGATGTGGGAAAAATTGGAGGAATTAGATCTTTTCAACAAACAAAAAACTATTGGAATTGCGAATGCAACTCCGGCAATGGCACTTCAGAAAATACTTGAAGACAA
>CAJDWD010000017.1_pt1 | contig 16363 bp, 16 predicted proteins | sample 7391451 | NCBI WGS metagenome assembly CAJDWD01 (sample SAMEA7055716, study PRJEB34461) | soil metagenome | biome: terrestrial ecosystem; feature: Peninsula; material: soil | place: Antarctica | collected 2016
AAGATATTCATTTTATGAAAAATTTCTATTTAATAATCGCTTTATCAATTGGTGCTTTAGGTCAAGCACAAATTGTCAATATTCCAGATGCTAATTTTAAGAATGCTTTGGTAAATACATTATGTGTAGATACTAATGGTGATGGAATTGCAGATTCAAATGCAGATACTAACAATGATGGTGAAATTCAGGTTAGTGAAGTTGAAGTTGCTATAGGGTTGTATGTTGAAAATCGAACCATATATTCTTTGGAAGGCATACGAAGCTTTACGAATCTAATCTTGGCTCTTGCAGCATAGCGGCTTGCCTGCAGGTAGGTCTTGTTTCTTTTCCGGGACAATATTGATATTAAATATAGCCAAATATTTCTTAACAAAGACCTTATAATCTAATGCCTTATATTTAAGCATTCAATATTAATTAGATTAAGCAAGAAAATCTTCTGAACACTAGCAATGCATTTTATGGAATAGAAGGATTCGCATTCTGCCCTGTACCGCATAGAAAGAAAACATTGAGAATAATACAATCGTAGATTTTCCTTGATAAAACTTATAGATTTGTAAAAATCAAAGAGAAAATATTTTATTAGAAATGATAGAGCACGAAGAAATAGAAAAAGTAGAAAATTTTTGGAACGCCAACCTGTGTGGAAAACAGTTTGTAAATGAAGAAATTTATACACCGGCCTTTTTTAATGAATATCGAGCATTTCGCTATAAAAAAGAACACCATTTACTTAAAATTATAAATGAGTATGATAGCAGTAACAAGGACACGCTAGAAATAGGCTTAGGTGTAGGAGCAGATACCACGCAATGGGCAGCCAAATCCAAAACTCATACTGGGATAGATTTAACGGAAGAGGCTGTTTACTCTACAACAAAACATTTAGAACTATTAGGCTTAAAAGGCACAATTGTTAAAGGGAGTGCTGAGGAATTACCCTTTAAAAATGAATCTTTTGATCTGGTTTATTCGCAAGGCGTATTACACCATACAGACAATATAGAAAATACTTTCAGAGGTATCCATAGAGTTTTAAGACCTGGAGGAGATTTTATTATAATGCTTTATACCAAGGATTCCTTCAATTATTGGGTGCGTATCCAATTTTATTTTAGATTGCGTTTGCTTTTTGAAATTTCCAAGAATAAGCTTGGTCTAAAATCAAACTCTACTTGGACGGCACATTACAACAATTTTAAAAAAATGGGTTGGAAATATTGGTCTTGGAAAGAATTTCCACACCATTGCACCGATGGGCCAGACTGTACTATTGCCAATATTTATTATAAAAAGGAAATTATAGATTTAATGGCCAAGCACGGTCTAAAAGTGACCAGGACTGAAAAACATCATTTTCCAATTGCCAGTAACTATCCAAAACTTGAAAGAAAGCTTGCGAAATATTTAGGATTTTACAGATTCTATTGGGGCACTAAGGCATAGTTTTAGTCCACAAAAGTCCTAAACCAAATTTCAATAGTGAGCAACATATATATTTGATAGGCAAAATCGGCCGAGCCTTTGCGGTCTTTTTCTATCATGTTTTTCACAAAATCATAGTTAAAGATATTCCGACTATTGATTTGTTCTTCTGAAAGATACTCGTCAACCATACCACGTAGATCATTAGATATCCAAGAACGAATAGGGGCACCAAATGAGGCCTTTTTCCTTCGGGTTATATACTTAGGCAAATGTTTTTCAGCAACTTTTTTAAGAAGGTATTTGGACGTATTTTTTTGAAACTTGGTTTTTCCGGGAATCGCCATTGCTGTTTCTATAAGATTTTTGTCTATAAATGGCACGCGAACCTCAACTGAGGCAGCCATTGAAGCTCTATCAGTATAGGTAAGATTAAGACCCAACATAAACATTTGTATATCTATGTTGCAGATTTTGTTTATAATATCTCCTTGATATTTTGCATTAAATAGAGTTTCGTGCTTCTTATAAAGGACATCTATTTCTTTAGAGCAATCTGCATTAAACAATTGTGAAAGTTCAGCTTTTGAATAATAACTGTAACTGCGCATATAGGTTTCATGTTCTGCCAAATCTGTAAAAGAAAGAAAGCGCTTTGCCCAACGCACTACTTTTACACCATTATTACCGCTTTTTACAGGAAACAAATCAACTGTTTTATTAATCGTCTTTTTTAAGAATTTGGGAATTCTATTATAGTTTAAAGCGAGTAATGTTGCCATTTGCCGACGATAACCAAAGAAGATCTCGTCTGCACCCATCCCAGAGAGCAATACTTTCTCTCCTTTTTCTGCGGCACTTTTTGAAATAAGATAGGTATTGATAGCCGCTGGATCTCCAATAGGTTCATCAAGCACATAAATCATTTTCGGCAACAAGTCAATAATAGATGAATCTACAATAATTTCTTCGTGATTAAATCCAAATTCATCAGCCAATCGTTTAGCGTATTTTTGGTCGTCTGGCATTTTCTCCACTTTTTTGTCCTTCTCAGAAATACCTATTGTGTACGTATTCAGTTTTTTAAGACGTTGTTTCGCGAGAACTGATATCAAGGAAGAATCCAAACCACCACTTAAAAAACTGCTTACTGGAACATCTGCTATTAAATGTCTGTCCATACTTGCTAACAAGGCAGAATCGACTTCTTTAAATGGTTTCGTTATTTTATTAGCATCATTTAAGGACCAATATTTCCGAACTTTTAAATTACCATTTTTATCTAGTTTACAGAAACTTCCCGGTTCCAACTTCTGCACATCTTTAAAAATGCAAACATCATTTGGAATCCATAAATAATTCATCGCAGCAACTAGAGCCTCCTTATTAATTTCCTTTGAAGTAATTCCTAATTTTACCAATGTTTTTAATTCCGATGAAAAAGCAAATTTTTGGTTATCGTGAAAATAAAATAAAGGTTTAATACCGAAATGATCCCGAGCCAAGAAAGATTCATTTGTTTCTTTATTATAAACGCAAAATGAGAACATTCCGATGAAGAGATCCAAGCATTTCTCACCTAAATGAAAAAATGCTTCTATCAGTACTTCGGTGTCAGATTTAGTGCTAAAATTAGCTCCATATTCTGCAACGAGTATCTCTTGAATCTCTAAATAATTATATATTTCGCCATTATAAACTAGTATTAGTCCATGTTTTTCAAAAGGTTGGTTCGCTCGATTTTCAAGATCAATAATTGACAAACGTTGGTGGCTAAGGGAAATATAATCATCTTCCCAAACGGATTGGTCGTCAGGACCTCTGTGTTTTTGAATTTCATTCGCTGTTCTTGCAAATTCTCTCTTGTTTTCGAATCCGACAAATCCTGCAATTCCACACATAAATTACTGTTTATTAAGTAAGTTCTTATAGATTCTAATCAGCTCGAGATGGTATTGCAAATCTTCCCTGTCTTTCAAGGCATCGTTTAAAGGTTGGGAAACAGTATGTTCAACTTTTTTTGTCAAGTCTTCAATATCGTCATTTTTAAAAATAATCGTTCCTTTAGGGCGAATGCATACATCTGTAGCTATAGCCGGAACTCCTAAATCCATCGCCTCCTGCAGCGCAACTCCATAACCGTCCACCTTATTTGTTTTCAAAAGAAAAGAACAGTTTTGAACGTAATCTACAAGGTTTTTCTCCCAAAATACTTCAACATGATTATGTAGGTCATATTCAGAAATTAGTTTCTCTAAATATTCTGCATCTGAAATATTATAATTGCCTACTAAAAAAAGCATTTTATATTTTTCCTTATTTTCTTTTAAGAATTGAAAAGCCAAAGGTACATTATAGATTTTCTCTGATAATTTTTTTGAAAGTTTCCAAATACTGTAAAGAAAATAAATCCGTCCATCCTTTTTTATAGGTGTAAAATTAACATTAACAGGAGGCACATAGGCTGGTAAGAAGACTGCATTAATATTTTTACTGACTAAAAGATCGTATAAGTTTTTAGAAACTGTGATAACATCTAATTTTGATTTTTTTAAGAAAAATAGGCTTAAATTTCTTAGTAGCACAGTTGTCGTTAACAAACGCTCACCGTGAATAGACACCAGAGATGGGGTTCTATTTACAATCGAAAAAACATAATAAAAAAAGAATTCGAAATAGAAAATTTGGTGGAAGTGAAATATACGAAAGTTTTTATTGAAAAGGATTTTTAGATACCAAAAGATACTTTTATTAGTGGGAATAACCCTTTCTTTTTTCAAAGAACCGAAATTAAAAATAGTGTAATCTATTTTTGATTTTTCTAGATAATATTCAATTCTATATAAGTGAACAGAGACACCACCTAATGGAGGCGGGTATGGCCCATATATCGCTAAGTCTTTATTTTTCATTTAATTCTGTTAGTAGAAAACAATAAAAGAACCCTAAAAACATTATACCTTGTGCTATAAAGAGAGTTTCAGTTATTGAGGTTAATAAAATAATTGCGGTAAAGGAAAGCAAAACAAGGTTACCTTTTCGAAAACTATTCAAAAACAAAATAATTATCAATAACAAATACGAAAGCAGAAGGAAGATACCACCGCTTAATAATAATTCTAAATAACTATTATGTGCATTAAAACGATTTTCTAAAAATAAAGTATGGCCTTCTTTTTTATATTTTTGAAGTAGTACATCTCTAGTAGATCCTGTTCCATATCCCAGAATCGGCTTCTCTTTAATCAAATCAATGGCATCTTGCCACAGCAATAGTCTTCCCTTTTCTTCTGGAGAACTATCTTTTATAAACTCATTGTTATTAAATTTATAGTCATAATTATAGCCTAGAGTATATAATAGACGCTCTTTAACAATAGGGATGTTAAAAGATATAAAGAATAATACCACTAAGCCAAAACAAAATATCAGCACATAGCGAACTCTATTAGCATCTTTTCTTGACTTAAGATTTTTAAAAAAATGTGTTAGCAAAATCAAAAAGAAAATGATGTAACCAATCCTACTCCCATAGAAAATTATCGCTACTGTTTGTAATATAATAGAGAAGTATAAAAACCTTTTCGTTAATAATAACTGAGATTTGCTAAACAATAAAAAGCTTAATGAAAGCAGTGTAAAAATGGATAAATAAGTGGGATGTTGCTTAAATATTTCCAAGAAATCATATCGATAAAAATAGTACCAATTAAAGATTCCTCCTCTTTGCCAAAAACCGATCTGCCTTATTGCAGCAGGATATATTAAAAAAGGAAGATGTCTAACAATATCTTTTTGTCCTTGAGCCATATTTATTGAATAGAAAACTCCAAAAGTTAAAATTAAAAAAAACAAGGTCAACAAATAAAGACCATTCCATTTTAATAATCTTTTAAAATTCAAATCCTTAAAGTTAAGGAGCCAAGACGCAATGAATAAAAATAAACCTATAGATCCAGTAGCGATTGAGAAAATATAACCAATCGATGCAGCGGCGGCGCCATACACTAAAAGGTTTCTAGGGTTAATCAATTCCTGCCGATTTATAAATATCCTTTATTTCACTAAAAGTATACTTACTATTAATATTTTTTAAAAGAGTTTTCAATTCTTCATCTTCAAACCTCTTTTTAAAACGTTTTGCTGGTACTCCATAAGCAATACAATATGGAGGTACGAATCCATTTACTATTGCACCACTAGAAACTACAGCTCCTTCGCTGATAAAGGCATTGGACAAGATAGTAGTACCTGCGCCAATCCAAACACCGTTTTCTAAAACAATTTCGATGTTTTCAATGACTCTTTCTGGTGCAAAACGTATATGATTTTGAGTGAATTTTATATCATGATCACCTCCAAATATCTTGCAAAAAGGTCCAAACATTATATCGTCTCCAATGATAACAGGAATGTATTTATTCGTTACAAAATATCCATAAGGCCCTGAATAAAAATTATCCCCAACAGAGAAATATTGGGGGTTTTTGATTTCAGAGGCATAACCAAATTTAAAATTTGACCCTACTCGCTTCAATTTTAATTTAACAAAAGGTCTGTTAAAAATAACATTAATTACTCTATGTATAAACGCTTCAAACATTACTGCGATTGTTTTATCATATTCCTATTAATTAGAATTAAAAATATAAAATGGAGACCGGCAATTCCGCTTTCAAAAAAATGTCCTGCTGTCGCAATTATGAGAAATAAACAAATTCCGAAAAAAATTTTAAAATCCCTTTGAAATGGCACCAATTTAAAAATGCTATAAAAAATAAACAGATATAAAACAGACCCACAAAGACCAAAGAAAAGAAAAAGGTCAATAAAGCCCATTTCTATATAATGGCTGATAACATCTTGTCCACCAATCAGAAAGTTCGGTATGCTCCATTGTTCGAGAATTAACGGAGCCAATTTTGCTTCAATGTATTGATTTCTTCCCGAAAGTAATGCATGCCATAATCCCCCCTGATCATACATATATATAAATACATTATATGAGTTCATAAATATCTTATTAATAACCGTGCTAAATAAAAAATAGCCTAATACCGATAATGTAATTCCAAAAGTCAGTATATTTTTCAGGGAAACTCTTTTAAAAACATGAAAAAGTAATAATAAAGCCAAGTACAGATATACTCCTTTCGTAGCTACTAACAAAGATGGCAAGAGTACAATCCAGAAAAAGGGTTCCTTTATTTTCAGATAAAAGCGTCTATAGTAAACAGTTGTTATCGCAAATATAAAAACATATGTAGCCTCATTTTGGGCATAAATTAAGCCATCATACCCAAATCTCCAAGGGCCGTCATAGGTGTTGAAAACTTCAACCTTGAACAAAAATCCTATAACAATAAGCAAACTATTAATAATAAGGATTAACCTATAATATTTAAAAATAAGCGACGGGTATTCCTTATAATTTATAATCTCTATTGCAATCAAAAAAATAATAAATGGGAAGAGATATTTGAAAAGAGTATTAAAGTTTTCAAAAAAAAGTAACTCGGGAAAATTAATACTTAAGAAATACTGCCCTAGTAAAAAGGCCAGAAAGAAATACAAAATGCTGGATAATATATTTATTTTGGATTTGCTAATTGTAATTATTGAAAACCCGAGTGCGAAAATCTCAAAAAATGCTTTAAAGATTGCACCGTATCTAGAAAATTCCGAGCCGCTTCGTTGTAAAACTTTACCAAGACCATCAACAAAGTAAAATGTAACAAAAGCAACAGCCAGAAGGAAGATTGCAAATTTCGAGATAACACTTTTTTTTATTACTAATTTTCTCATTTCAAATAAAGATTATAAATGGTCTTTATATCCTTTAAGCTAAACCAAGAATAAACATTTAATTTTTTATAAATAAAGTAACTTCCCCCTATTGTCCATAAACTAATACCAATAAAACTAGCTAGAGCTATGCCATTAATACCCCATAAATTAACGAACATAAATGACAAAATTAATTTTACTATAAAAGTAACCAAAAGAATATTTTGAAATAATTTTTGATAATTGGTCATTTGAAGGAGTAAACTTACGGGTCCTAGAATCCCGTTTATAAATTGGGCCGCCGTTAACAACAGCAAAACGACCCAACCAGACTGAAATTCAGCACCAAAAAATTTGAGAAGTGAATCACTGAAAATAAAAATTATTATTGCTGGAACTAACAACATTGGGAGTACCAATATAAAATTTTGAGACAAAACCATCTGAAGTTTTCTAGAATTGCCTTCATTGTGAATTTCAGAAATTCTAGGTGCCAGGAAAGCATTAAAAGCTAAAAAGCTAAAAGTAACTAAATTAGAGAGCTTCAAAGCTACACTATATATACCTGCTTGATCTTCATCTAAATAAATATCTATGATGATAAAGTCTATCCACAATAAAGTTATTATCAAGATTGAAGAAAAGAAGTATTCCTTCGAACTATTAAACAAACTTTTCAAAGTATATATAACTTGACCGCTAGATTTATCTTGTCTTAAAAGTTTATTAAAATTGAAATGGATTAAAATAAAAGAAAATATTCCATTTATGAGTAGGCTTAATAAATACAGTATTATTACCATATTCTGATTTTCGTCAAAAACAGGTAACAAAAAGAGCACGACCATTATAAAGTATTTAGAAAACTGGGTAAAGAAACTATACCATTCCGCCTGCTTCATTCCTCTAAATAAAGCACTATTTAAATCTATAAACACATTTAAAACCAATCCTGCAGCCACTAAAATAATAATATTTTGATCGAAGAAAAGGTATGCACCGTAGGACGCCAAAAGTACGGCTATACTAATTGGCATTAAATAATTAGACATTATTTTATAATACAACCTCTTTACATCTCCGTAAAAGGCATCTTTCATAAGTACAGACACTTGCTTTACTAAGAAGACGTCCAGACCTAAGTATAAAACAGTACTTAAGATTACAGTATATGTAAGAAATAGAGCAAAAATACCGTTACCTTCTGCACCATATTTTTGTGCTATTAGATAAGAAAGGACATAATTGGCAAGTGCGCCAAAAACTTTGATTAAGGTTGAGGAAAGCCCCTTAACAAGAATATTATTTTTCGATCCTAAAAATTTAAATATGCTCATTAAATAGGAGATAAAAAATTTCTTTAATAATTGGCTTTATCAGCATTAAAATAATAAACAATAAATTATTTATTTAAAAATAAAATTATTTCCTTATACCACAGAAATCTATAATTTTTTTATTTGGGGGCAAAGTGAGGTTTTTAAATTCATTATGCGCTACCAAGAAGACCAAAATATCCGCCTTTTCAATAGCTTCTTGTGTTGTGCAGAGTTTGCGTTCTGATTCTTTTTTAAGATTGGGTTCTACATTAATAATCTTTAACCCGTGTTTCTCCAAGGCTTCGGAAACGTGCAGTGCGGGAGATTCACGCAAGTCATCAATATTAGGTTTAAAAGCAAGACCCATACAGGCTATAACGCTATCTCTTCCATTATCAATCTTAAACTGAAGTGCTGCATTTTTTACTTTTTCAATGGCCCATTCGGTTTTGTAATTATTTATTTCACGAGCGGTACGGATTATCCTAGCTTCCTTAGGAAATTCAGATACAATAAACCACGGATCTACTGCGATACAATGCCCGCCAACACCAGTACCTGGTTGTAGAATATTTACACGTGGATGTTTATTAGCCAAACGGATGAGTTCCCAAACATTTATATTGGCTTTATCACAAATCATTGAAAGCTCATTGGCGAAAGCAATCTGCACGTCTCGTGACGAGTTTTCAACTAATTTGCACATTTCGGCAGTTTGCGAATTTGCTCTATGTAATTCGCCTTTCACAAAATGTTTATAAAACCAAACTGCACGATCGGTTGAAGCTTCGTCAATACCTCCGATGGCGCGGTCGTTTTGCTCCAATTCATAAATAACATTTCCCGGTAAAACTCTTTCAGGGCAATACGCTATAAAAATTTCACCCATCAATTCGGGTCGCTGATTAAAGATAATTTCCTTTACTTTTTGGGTTGTGCCAACGGGACTAGTAGATTCCAAAATTACCAATGCACCTTTTCTTAAAGTTGGTATCAAACTCATTACCGCACTTTCCACAAAAGAAAGGTTAGGAACATTGTTTTCCTTAAAAGGAGTTGGTACAGCAATTAGATATACATCTGCTTCCACTGCTTTTGTAGCAGCCTTTAAAAAACCTTCTTTTACCACATGATGTACCAATCCGTCTAACTCAGGCTCAACGATGTGTATTTTTCCTGCATTTATAGTGTTTACAACATTTTGGGAAATATCGACACCTGTTACATTTATTCCCTTGCTGGCTATCAAAGCAGCAGTAGGCAAGCCGATGTAGCCAAGACCCATCATCACGACTTTAGGTTTATGCACCATGATTCAAATTCTTGATGAAATTTACAATTCGAGCTGTTGCCTTTCCATCGCCGTATGGATTATGCAACTGACTCATATTGTTATAATATTCTATATTTTCTAAAAGTCTTTGGGTTTCATATATGATTTTTTCGGTGTCTGTACCAACTAACAAAACTGTTCCTTCATCAACAGCTTCAGGTCTTTCGGTAGTCTCGCGCATTACTAAAACTGGTTTACCCAAACTCGGTGCTTCTTCTTGAATTCCACCACTATCTGTAATTATTAGGAATGATTTTTCCATCAACCAAATAAATGCGGGATAGGCTAGTGGCTCAACTAAAAATATGTTTGTAATTCCTGACAACAACTCGTGAACGGGCTTCAGAACGTTTGGATTTAAATGGACAGGATAAATTATCTGTACTTCAGGATTTTGCTCTGCTATGGTTTTTAATGCCGAGCAGATATTTATCAATCCTTCTCCGTGGTTTTCTCTTCGATGTCCGGTAACTAAAAGAATTTTCTTTTTAAAGTCCAAAAGAGCTTTCAGTCTATCAATTTCTTCATCTTTGAATCTTTCGGAATTCACTTTTTCAATTCCATAGAGAAGCGCATCAATTACGGTATTTCCTGTTATCAAGATGTTTTCTTCAGAAATATTTTCAGCCAAAAGATTGTTATTGGAAAGGCTGGTGGGTGCAAAATGGTAATCAGCAATTTTACCTGTAAGCTGTCGGTTAAATTCTTCCGGAAACGGATATTGACGATTAAAAGTACGAAGTCCAGCTTCAACATGACAAATTTTAGCGCCACTATAAAAAGCTGCGATACCAACAGCCATCGAGGTTGTTGTATCACCATGGACGTAAACGAAGTCTGGTTTTACTTCATCTAAAACCGGTTTCATGTTTTCAATTATTGTTGCAGTAAGACTGTAAAGATTTTGATTGGGTCGCATTAGATTTAGATCGTAATCCGGCACGATTTCGAAAAAATCTAAAACTTGATCTAGCATTTCACGATGCTGTGCAGTCACGCAGACTTTAGTTTCAAAACTGTCATTTTTTAAAAATTCGCGTACTAAGGGCGCCATTTTTATAGCTTCAGGTCTTGTTCCAAAGACAATGAGGTTCTTTATCTTCATAATATCTATTTCGCATGTGTTTCAGCAATATCCTTCATCTTTCCATAAAGACGTTTTACGAAGAAAAAGCCTGAAAAGAGCAAAACAAGTAGTAGTGGATATTTTATTTTGTTGCTAAAACTAAATAATGAAGGTTGGGAAATATTATAGTTTACCGAAGCTACTTTAATAATGCTCTGTTCATCTATTTTCTGCATATTCAGCTTCAACAAACTATATGTTAATCTATCCTTTGATCCAATTAGGTCATTGAGTTGACTATTATCACTCACTAAAACCGAAGGTAATGTGCCTTTATTATCTTTCAGTTGTGCAGTAGCCTTTAAAACGCTATCAATTTGAGAAATTGTGTTTTCAGAAGTCTCTATTCTAAACTGCGTATTTGTTCTACCCACTTTCATATATTCCATATAATGGGAACTCTCATTAAGGTAGGCCTCTATACTTTTTATTATTTCATTTGAATGCTCCTTGCCCTTTACTTTAATATCTAAATGATGGTACTTATAATATTGAAAATTTTGAGGATCGTTTAGGTATTCTGGAATATCCTGTTTGATTGTTAAAGCCTTGAAAAGTTCCACTCTTGTTGGACTACCAGTGAGAAAAGTATAAACATCTAAAATTGGCTTAGCTTCAATTTTTTTCAATTGTTTATAATTTGGACCAATTGTGTTTTTCAAAAAAACAGTATCCTTATCCTTAATCTTAGCAGAAAGCGCATTAACCTTGTCATACATATATTGAGTACTCTCAAAATTTGGAATTACAATCAGTTCGTTATTATAGACATCTATTTTATTTTTATCAATAAAGTAGCCTAACGCAACCCCAACTATTATTAAAACAAGAATGATTATGATATACTTTATAAAAAAAGCGATAACCATAAAAAGAAGTCTGATTAAAGACTTGAAAAAACCAGATATTTTTCTGAAAAGATACCCTAAGTCTATTTCATCTTGATTGTTCTCTGCCATAATGAATGTTATTGATTAACTGATAGATTATTAATTATTGTCTTCAAACTCTTTTCCCAACTAACGGCTGAAATTGAAAGAGAATCTTTTACTTTCAAATTGCTCAAAACACTATACTCCGGCCGCGCGGCAAAAGTACGGTATTGGTTGGTCTTTGCAAGATTTGCCTCTTTTAATTTTCCGGTCTGTCTTAGTATCTCCTTAGCGAACCCATACCACGTAGTTGCTCCACTATTACTGAAGTGATAAACGCCATAATTTGAAGAATCTTGTATTATTATTTTTAATAGCGCTTTAGCAAGATCATTTGCATTTGTGGGTGTTCCAGTTTGCTCCGTTGTTATTGTGAGCGGTTTTCCTTCCTGTGAATATCTTAATATGGTTTTTAAAAAGTTATGACCATATTGCGAATACAACCACGAAGTGCGCAAAATGAAAAATCTATCGCAAATCTCCTGAATATACTGCTCTCCTTTTAATTTTGAAGCACCATAAACATTGATGGGATTTGTGGAATCTGTTTCCAAATAAGGAGATTGTTTCCTGCCATCAAAAACGTAATCTGTAGAAATATGAAGCAGTACAACGTCATTTTCTTCGCATGTTGATGCCAGATTCTTCACAGCTTCGGCATTGATAGCAAATGCCTTTTCTTTTTCACTTTCTGCTTTTTCAACGTTGGTATAGGCAGCTGTATTTATGCAATGGGAAAAGTCGTTTTTTGAGAAGAATTCAATTAACAAATCTTTATTCTCAAGATCTAATTCTTGTTTTGAAACAAAAATAAATTCACAGTCAGGGAAATCGGCGGCAGCATCTTTTATGCATAATCCTAATTGTCCGTTCGCACCTGTAACTAGTATTTTTCTCATGAAAATGCTTCCTCAAAAGTGGGAAGTTCAAAATCTTTTTCCGAAATGATAAATTCTTCTTTTGGAAGATGCCAATCCAGTGCTAAGGTTGCGTCATTATAAATTATTCCGCCTTCAGAAGTTTTATCGTAATAGTTATCGCATTTGTACGAAAAAATGGATTGTTTTGAAAGTGTAATAAAGCCGTGTGCAAAACCTCTTGGTACGAAAAGTTGTAAGTGCTTTACATCGTCTAAAATAACTGAAAAGGATTTTCCAAAAGTTTCTGAATCTTTACGAATATCTACAACAATATCTAAAACCTTTCCTTTTATTACCCTAACAAGCTTGGCCTGGGCCATTTTTCCCGTTTGATAGTGAAGTCCGCGTAATACCCCTTTTGAGGAAACGGATTGATTGTCCTGTACAAAATTAAGGTCTAGACCTGTAATCCTCTTGAATAATTTATGGTTATAGGTTTCGTAGAAGACTCCACGTGCATCTTTAAAAACCTTAGGTTTCAGTATAAAGCATTCTTTTAAAGGGGTTTCGTGTAATTCCAAAATCTAATCGAGTTGAAGTAAATGTTTCCCATAGCCACTTTTTAGTAAAGGTTCGGCCAAAGCTAGTAATTGTTGTTTTGTGATATAACCCATTTCATAGGCAGCTTCTTCAATAGCGCCAATTTTTAAGCCTTGCCGTTCTTCGATAACCTGAACAAATTGTCCTGCCTGCATCAAAGAGGCAAATGTGCCAGTATCCAACCAAGCGGTGCCTTTGTCAAGAATGCCCACATTAAGTTTCCCCTGTTTTAAATACACATTGTTTACGTCGGTTATTTCAAGTTCGCCACGAACACTGGGTTTTATGTTTTCGGCAATTTCCACAACGCTATTGTCATAAAAATAGATTCCCGGTACTGCATAATTCGATTTTGGTTTTTTTGGCTTTTCCTCAATGGAAAGAGCTTTTCCTTTTTTATCGAATTCCACAACGCCATAACGCTCTGGATCCAAAACGTGATAAGCGTATATAACGCCGCCATCTGGATTATTATTGGATTGTAACAATTCTTTTAGTCCGGAACCGTAAAAAATATTATCACCAAGTATCAATGCAACTTTATCACTTCCTATAAACTCCTTTCCAATAATAAAAGCTTCTGCAAGACCATTCGGATTTGCTTGTTCTGCATATTGAAAAGTACAGCCTAAATTTTTACCATCGCCCAAAAGCTGACTAAATAATGGCAAATCCTGAGGTGTGGAAATGATCAAAATATCTTTAATACCCGCATGCATAAGTGTTGATAACGGATAATAAATCATCGGCTTGTCATAAACGGGCATCAATTGCTTACTTACAGCCAAAGTAATTGGGTGTAAACGAGTGCCTGATCCTCCTGCTAAAATAATTCCTTTCATTGGTGGTTTTATTGCCACTAATTCACGAATTATTTTGTAAAAAAAGTATTCGCGAATTCGTAGTTAATTATTTAAAACAAATCGGAATGGGATCCGATTCTAATCAATTTTATGGTTTTTGGTGATTCTATTTGAAACCAAATAATTAGAAGATCTGGTTTTATGTGGCACTCCCAATCGCCTTTGTATTCACCTTTCAATTTATGTGGTTTCATTTGCACTGGAATGCCTTTGAAACCTTTATCTTCCAACAAATACAAAACCTTAGCAGCCTCTTCAAAATCAGCAGCATTTCTTTTAAAAACTCTTTTTAAATCTTTTTTAAACAGGGAAGTTTTGATTAGGCGATACATCAATCCTCATCTTTCATAATATCTTCCAAGAATTTATCCAAATTATCAATTGGTGTCATGTTTATATCATTATGAGCCTCATAGATTGCTTGTCGCGTTTCTTCATTGGGGATATTTCCCACCTCCCGATAGAGCAAATATTCAATATAATTATTTAGACTTCGCTTTTCGGCTTTAGCTTTTTCCTTTACGAGTTCCAACAATTCTTTGTCAAATCTTAATGCAGTCTGTACTTTCATCTTTTTACTATTTTCCAAACCCGATAGTTAGTAATCAGCAGAAGCAATCCAATCTAACGGTTTTAATTCAATCAAAAGTAATCAATAACAACCTGTTATACAAGTGTTATAATAAACCTAACATGACTTGACGCTCTGTTAAATTTTGTTCTTTAAAAAAAATCAGATATCAGATTCACCATTTAATAAAGATTCTAACCATTTATCAAAATCGTCGACCCTTGTAAGGTTTAAGTCATAATGGTTATCATGAGTTTTCTTTTTTCTTTCCTTATTGGGTATATTTCCTAATTCTCTAGAAAGCAAATTTTCAATGTAATTGCTGAAACTACGATTTTGTGCCTTCGCTTCTTCCTTCGCTATCTCCAGCAAATCCTTATCCAATACTATTGAGGTCTGTATTTTCATTATTCTAAAATTTTCCACACTTTAAACGTCTTTCTTCGTCATTCATTGCCTTATAAGAATAATGAGAGATGTTCAAAGTATTATTAATCCAACTTAAATCTAGTTAAATATGCTCGGCTATACAAGCCTTATTTTCGACCAAGAATACTCAAATAACTCAGGAAAAATATTCGTGTATTCGTGGTTTTGTTTTATAATCTATCCCTATTCTTCAAATACCAAGCAATCGTTTTCTGAATACCAGTTTCAAAATTTTCTTTCGCTTTCCAATCTAATTCACTTTCTATTTTAGAAGCATCAATGGCATATCTAAAATCGTGGCCAGGACGATCTTTTACGAAATTTATTTGTTCTTTATATGAAACCTTATCACCTTCAGAAAGACGAGGCTTCGGAAGCATTTCATCTAACAATTCACATATAACGTTAGCAATATAAAGGTTTTCACGTTCGTTACGGCCGCCGATATTATAGGTTTCACCAAGCTTTCCATTTTCCAACGCCAAATAAATACCATTGCAATGATCCATTACATAAAGCCAATCACGAATGTTTTTTCCATCTCCATAAATTGGAATAGGTTCTCCGGCAATCGCTTTCCGTATTATTGTTGGAATCAATTTTTCCTTATGCTGATTGGGTCCGTAATTATTGGAGCAATTAGTAGTTACGACCGGTAACCCATAAGTATGGAAATAACTGCGAACAATAAAGTCTGAAGATGCTTTTGAAGCACTATAAGGACTGTTGGGAGCATAGGAAGTTTTCTCAGTAAAAAGTCCTGTTTCGCCTAAAGTACCATAAACCTCATCGGTGGAAATATGCAAAAAACGTGCATTTCTGAATTCATTCTTTAAATCATTCGGTGCATTCATCCATGTTTTATAAGCACTTTGAACCAAGTTGAACGTGCCAACGATATTTGTTTGAATAAATTCTGAAGGACCCGAAATGGAATTGTCCACATGGCTTTCTGCGGCGAAGTGAACCACCTTGTGAAATTGATGTTCGGAGAAAAGTTTTTCGATCAATTTTGCATCGCAAATATCTCCTTCTATAAACGTGATTTTATCTGCAACTGCTTCCAAATTTTTTAAGTTTCCGGCATAAGTGAGCTTGTCTAGAACATAAAT
>CAJDWD010000044.1_pt1 | contig 16341 bp, 17 predicted proteins | sample 7391451 | NCBI WGS metagenome assembly CAJDWD01 (sample SAMEA7055716, study PRJEB34461) | soil metagenome | biome: terrestrial ecosystem; feature: Peninsula; material: soil | place: Antarctica | collected 2016
CCTGGTTCTATTGTGGCAATTCTTTTTAGCACTTTGGCAGTTTACATTTTCAATATTCCCGTAAGCACAATTGAATCCGTATTTGGGGAAATACCGAGTAGCCTTTCAATACCTCAATTTCCACATATTAACTTTGCTACTGTTCAAAAGCTTATCCAGCCTGCGTTTGCCATTGCCCTACTTGGAGGTATAGAATCGCTTCTTTCAGCGGTGGTTAGTGATGGTATGATTGGCGGTCGGCACCGTTCTAATGCAGAGTTAGTGGCACAAGGAGTAGCAAATTGCTTTTCGGCTATATTCGGTGGAATTCCTGCAACTGGAGCGATTGCAAGAACCGCAACTAATGTTAAGAACGGGGGACGTACACCCATTGCGGGAATTGTGCATGCAATTGTGCTCTTAGTAATTATGCTGGCGCTAGCCCCTTATGCAAAATTGATCCCGATGGCATGCTTAGCGGGAATCCTTATTGTAGTGGCATACCACATGAGCGAATGGAGGCAATTTCGATCATTATTAAAAGGTAACAAATCTGATGTTATGATATTGTTGGTCACATTTTTTCTTACTGTAATCTTCGATTTAGTCATTGCAATTGAAATTGGAATCGTACTTTCCAGTTTTGTGTTAATGAAAAGAATGAGCGATACAACTACGGTCCAATTAGCAAATGATCTTTTTTCGAATCCGGACAATTCCGAAGAAACATGGGAAGAGGAACTACCAGTTTTGCCAAAGGGCGTGACAATGTATGAAATACATGGTCCCTTATTTTTTGGGGCAACACAAACATTTCAAGACACCATGAGTCGTCTTAAGGATAATCCAAAAGTGTTGATTTTAAGGATGCGCCATGTTCCATTTATCGATGCAACCGGTATTTACAGACTTACAGAAATAATCAGAAAGTTTAAAGACCAGAAAACTGACGTTGTTTTATCTGGAGTAAATGATAATGTTTTAAGAGATTTGGAAAAAAGAAACTTTTATTCTGTACTTAGCAAAGAAAATTTAACCAATAGTATAGAAAGTGCATCGCATAGAGCAGCACAAATCATTGAAGGCCGAGTATAATTAGAATTTCCATCTCTACTTTTATTTTAATAAAGAGTAAAACAAAAAGAATTATTCTCAAAAAATAATAAAGGTATTTCTTTCTCAGTCTATCCATTCATCGTAATATTGCAATGTAACAATAGAGAGGAAATGGGATTAGCAAAAACAGAAATATTTAGCGAGCGGCAGAACGAAATTGCCCTATTCGCAAAAGTCTTTGGACATCCAGCTAGAGTAGCCATATTGCAGCATTTATTTAAAATTAATGCTTGTATCTGTGGAGATCTGGTAATTGAAATAGGACTTGCCCAAGCTACCATTTCCCAACATCTTAAGGAGTTGAAACAACTGGGACTAATAAAAGGAAATATTGAAGGAACAAGCGTTTGCTATTGTATACATAAAGAAAATTGGACGAAAATGAAGAAAGTAATGTTTCAGTTTTTAGACCAAGATATTTCAGATGGAAACTGTTGCTGAAAAACTAAAAATCACTTTTAATTTACTAATAATCTAAAGTCATGAATAAAGAACAAGAATTAAAAAATATCGTAAAAGAACGATACGCCAAAATTGCCGAACAGGGAAAAGTTGAAAACGCATCCTCTTGCTGTGGTGCGACCACTCCTTCAAATAAAGTTTACAATATAATGATGGATGACTATTCTGAAACGGAAGGTTATGTAGAAGATGCAGATTTAGGATTGGGGTGTGGTTTGCCTACTCAATTCGCCAAAATAGAAAAAGGAGATACGGTTATTGATTTAGGTTCAGGTGCAGGGAATGACTGCTTTGTTGCTCGCCATGAAACCGGTGCTGAAGGAAAGGTTATCGGAATAGACTTCACTCCTATTATGATTGAAAAAGCACGTATAAATGCAGAGAAACTAGGTTATAATAATGTAGAATTTAGAGAAGGTGATATTGATGCAATGCCCGTAAGTAAAGATGCCGCAGATGTTATTGTAAGTAATTGCGTTCTGAATCTTGTTCCAGATAAACAAAAAGTGATAAGCGAAATATACCGAGTACTAAAACCGGGTGGGCATTTTAGTATTTCTGATATTGTGTTAGTCGGTGACCTGCCAAATGCATTAAAAGAAGATGCCGAAATGTATGCTGGATGCGTTGCTGGAGCTATACAAAAAACAGAATATTTAAGTCTTATTGAAAATGTAGGTTTTAAAGGAGTAAAAATTCAAAAGGAAAAACCAATAACTATCCCCGAAGATATTCTAATAAAATACCTTTCAGAAGAAGAGGCAAATGCTTTTAACAATGGTGGAACTGGAATTTTTAGTATTACTGTTTATGCTGAAAAACCAGGAAACAAACAGGAAGAACCAAATCTAAAACTTGCGGATATTGAATCTGAATCTTGCTGCGAACCAAAGAGTGGTTGCTGCTAAAAATATTAATTTACTCCTCCCGCTCGTGCTCTTCGAGATCTTTTCGAAGGTCTAGTTTTCGCAAGCGGGGGAAAAATGCTCCAGTCCCAATAACTGTCAGTATGGTCATTCCACCACCAAAAACTACTGCAGTAACAGTACCCATCAGTTTTGCTGTAAGACCACTTTCAAAAGCTCCTAGTTCATTGGAAGATCCAACAAACATTGAGTTTACTGAAGCTACACGGCCTCGCATATGATCTGGAGTTCGCAATTGTAAAATCGTTTGACGGATAATTACTGAAATACCATCTGTAACTCCACTTAAGAAAAGTGCGATTACAGAAACCCAGAACCAAGTTGAAACCCCAAAGACGATAATACAAATTCCAAAGCCAAAGATGGCGGCAAGCAGTTTGTAACCTGCATTTTTATTTAAAGGAAAATACGCTGAAGTAAACATTATTATCAATGCTCCCACAGCAGGAGCCGCACGTAAAACTCCGAATCCTTCTGGCCCTACTTTAAGAATATCTTGGGCGTATATGGGAAGCAAAGCTACCGCTCCTCCGAAAAGCACAGCAAACATATCTAAGGTTAAAGCACCAAGAATAACTCTAGTGTTTCTTACAAACCTTATTCCCTCTTTTAAACTTTTCATTATTGGTTCCCCTATGTTGGGATTCATAATAGGCTTTTTAGGAATTTGAAGTAACAATAGCAAAGCCATTAATGAAAATGCAAATACGAAACACATAGACCAGTGCACTCCTATCAAATGAATAAAGAATCCGCCAAAAGCTGGTCCAGCAACTGCGCCCATTTGCCAAACAGAACTACTCCATGTAGCAGCATTGGGATAAATTCTCTTAGGAACTAACAAAGAGAATAAAGAAAATATAGTTGGGCCTAAAAATGCACGGACAATGCCGCCCAAGAAAACCAAAAAGTAAATTGAGTAAAGTATCGTATTGGTAGAAAAATCGCTCACAATTCTTGGCCAAGTTAATAGAAATAACCCAAGACTCACAACCGAAAACCCGAATATACATTTAAATAGCAGAGATCTTTTTTCGCGTTGATCTACAATATGACCCGCAAAAAGCGCCATTGAAACGGCTGGAATTACCTCCATCAAACCAATTATTCCTAAAGAAAGTGGATTTTTGGTAATGCTATAAACTTCCCATTCAATCACTACGAATTGCATACTCCACGCAAAAACCATTGCGAAGCGAACCAAAAGAAAGATATTAAATTCCCGAAATCGTAATGCTGCGTAGGGATCCGTTTTCTTCATTGAGAGTCAGTAAGTCTATTTGATGTGTAAAAGTAAATGACTCAAAGCATGTTGCTTCGGCATATCAAAAGTACTACAGCAAACTGAATATGGCAACGGCATATAGGTAAAATCGCACAAAGCGAAGTAAACCAAACATTAAATAGTGAGTGAATTTATAGTGAATCATTCCAGCTGCCATACTCGTCATAGAGTAAGGAATCGGTAACAATGCACCAACAACAATCAAGAATCCACCCCATTTGCGAATCATCTTTAAGTGCTTCTTCATCTTCCCTTCCATATAGGAATAGACTTTTGGGATTGTGAAAATCCATCTACCAATAAAGTATGATATAATTCCGCCTACATAAGATAAAGTAGCCAAGAGTGACAAATAAACAAGCGGCTCAGGCATTTTATTACTCCACGCAATAAATATTTCTGGTGGAACTAATCCTAAAAGAGATTCAGAAATAAGAAATACAAGTAAAATATTTAACGGCGCATAAGTTTCAGTTATATATGTAAATAAATTACCAAAATCTATTACATAAGTATCAATAACTACAAGAGCAACAACTACTATTATCAAAGGCACTATGGCTTTCTTGAGAGTATTTCCCACAAAAGAATAGAACCCAGTATATTTATAATAAAGATGGGTTCTCCTTAATTTATTTGTTTCAGTTTTTCTTACTGTATCCATTGAAATTCGAGCTACTAAAAATTTTACTTTATAATTTCTTTTAAGACGAAGTTAAATAACATCATTTATTAAGGTCGCAAATGTATGTTCAAACTTCTTACATACCAATGATTTAATCTTTCATTAGCGGTTAATGGTATGTTAAAATTAAAGAGCATTTACTCTTTTCCCGATTTATTCGATCAAAAGTTAATATTTCGTTAAAATACTACTTTGCATTACATAGTACTGTAACATAATTAAATCTACTGCGTCTTTTAAGTATAAACCAAAAAATTAAATTACGATGAGAACATTAGACAATAATCAAATAACAGAAAAAATGAAAACGTCAAAAGCATATTTCTGGAATATGAAAAGAAGATTTCGTTAATATCAATAACAGTTAAAACTAAAAATTATGAGAACATTAGATGGAATACAAAGAGAAGATTCAAATAAGTTATTTCAACAAAAAAACTAATCATAATGAAAACCTTAAGAAACTTACAAAAACGAATTAAATGTAATTCCCAGAGACAAAATACCTTGTATTTATACAATGAAAAACATCTTTTTGAAGATCCAACTATCAGAAAAACATGTAGATATGCATTTTAATAAATCGAAGTTAGAAAAGTGGATATAATTGGAATGAGCTTCCTTAAATAGTAGAAATGAAGTAGCTGATTTTAGCTTTATAATTTCTTAGACTTTGGATTCGGATTAGGATTGAATTTGCGAACTGGTGCAGGTTTAGGCTTAGATTCAGACTTGACTGTTTTTTTTTCAGGCATTGGACCTCTTAGATGAATTACCAATCCGTTTAAAAAATTCCGCAGAAACTGATCTCCACATTCTACATATTTCTCGTGATTTTCATTTCGGAATATAGCCCCCAATTCGCTTTTCGTTACGGCAAAGTCAACAAGAGCGCAAATTTTCACAATGTCTTCATCACGAAATTTATGAGCGACACGAAGTTTTTTCATTATATCATTGTTGGTAAGAGCCATAATTGTTTTTTCAGGTTGAAATATTTTAATGCGAAGGTACAATTTAAGCCGGAAACCTTTAATTCTTGTTGCTCTTTATTCAGTTCCAGTTAAATGGAAGGTTTCTAAATGTTTAAAAATAAGAGTCAAGAAAAACTTCCAAAGATTTTCAGAAACCAAAACTTCTTCAAAATCTAAAAAGAAAGACGAAAGATTTCTTTAAGGTCCTAATATCACAGAGCGCGATAAGAATAACTTAAAGTAAGATAATCCAAGCCAATAATTCTATTTATAATTTATTTTCCGGTTGGCACCATGTAAACTGGGATTTTTGTTTTTTCCAAGACGCTAGAAGCGACTGTTCCCAAAAATATTTTTTCTAAGGTACTATGACTGTGAGTTCCCATCACGATTAAATCTGCATTCCAATTTTCTGAATATTCTAAAATCTTTTGAGCTGTATCTCCGTCCGCTAAATGGGTTATTATATTGTCTCCTCCCAAATGTTTAACGGTTTTATCGAGGTAATCTTGAGCTACTTTCACAACATCTTCTTGAATTCTGTAATCTACAGGAAAAGCATAACCTTCGTAGCCCATAAACGGTTCGTATTGCATACCGTAGTAACTTACTTCTGCTAACACGTGAAACAAACAAACTTCTGCCTGCATCAATTTTGCAAGTTCGTAACCCATTTTCACAACTTTTTCAGAATTTGGATTATAGTCTAGAGTAATAATTACTTTTTTCATGGCTAATTGGTTTAGGTTTTTAATACAGATTTTTTTCAATAAATCTACAAGTCGGTATTGTTGGATTCAAGTCTTCATAGCACTTTGATACTGTTTAAACTTGCTTAAAGATAAAGCTTATATTTAAATGTGAAAGCTTTCTACATCACGTTGCGAAAAAAAACTCCAAAAATTCTTCAACTGTTTTTTCGTAATAGTTCCGCACTCTCTTCCATTTTTCCTCGACAACAGCTAGGAGAACGGAAAACTGCGATAATTGATTTGTTCGGAACGATATTGTATCCGACCTCGAATTAGTATTATTAGTCTTGATAAATTACATTAGCAGATTCAATTGAAGAACCATTTTATCCAATCTACTGCTTAACAATAATTGTTGTAGCCTTGTTACCGGTGAGCAAATTCCATTCATAAGAAGCTAGTAAGTTTCCTATTTCATCATAGATATTTACTTGTGCTGTATTTGGCCCAGAGGTGCCCTGGTTTAAAGCTTCGAAATCAATTTTGTTAAAACCATCTTGAAGTTTCAAATTGAAACCCCTGAAACTTCCCTCCAATCTTACACGAGGTATTTCAACTTCACCATTCACCCAAACCCTTATCATATCTCCATCAACAAACTCGTGATCCCTATACATTATAGTTGCTTGCTTAGCCTTGGTTTTTAAATCACCTAAATATTGATCTTTGCCATATTCAGCTTTTGCCTCTTTATCTGTTGTGAAGTATTTTGGAGCTTTATTTGTACCGGTATAGTCAATTAAACCATCTCCGTTTTGCATATCAATCGGCTTTTCCTTTTCCTTTCCTATATCAGAATTATTTGGAGTATTTGGATTTTTAGTATTTGATAATGTAGGAGCTTTTACAGCAGGAATCTCGAAACCCGTTGGACTATCAATATTCGAGTTAGGCGAATCAAAACGCACCGAGTTATTATTAGGTAACTCAAGTTGCGCAAATGCACTCCCAGAAATTATAGTAAAAACAACTAAAAAGAATTTATTCAACATATTTCTAAAATTTCAAACCTTGATAACAAGAACTGAACCAAACCAGAATTAGTATTCAAAAAACAGATATTAATATCCGAATCGAAACAAGACTATTTTTTATGTTTATTTTTGTTTCTTTTATATAGAAAGTAAAGCAAAATTGCACATAATGGTAAAACAATATAAATTACTATATCTGCAGGATTAGACAAATCTATTGGTTTTTCACTTGGCTTAGGTACTTCTGTAGGTTTCTGTGCATAAAGACTTGAAGCCAATATGGTAAATGTTATAAGTGATAAATATTTTTTAATTTTCATGGCGTTGTAAAATTAATATTAAAAAGACTTTGTAAAGCTAAGATTTGAAATTCGGGTTAATACTATTAAGATATGAAAAAATAAAATGTAGCTATAAATTTAACAAGTTATGTTAACTATTTGGAAATTAGCTTAAAATGTCATACTATGCCGTGTTATAATAAAAACGTAAGAATATATGAGACAACTTAAAATCACGAAGCAGGTAACCAACCGGGAAACCAAATCTTTAAACAGTTATTTACAGGACGTTAGCAAAGGAATGTAGGTTTGGTAAAAGCTGCCAAACGATTTGATGAAACACGAGGTTTTAAATTTATTTCTTATGCTGTTTGGTGGATCAGACAAGCCATTTTACAAGCTATCGCGGAGCAATCGCGAGTTGTAAGGCTTCCTCTAAACAAAATTGGAGATATCAATAAGATTAAGAAAGCTTCCATTCATTTGGAACAAAAATACGAAAGAGTCCCCACAGCTGCTGAAATAGCTCACGAATTGGACTTTAGCGAAGCTAAAGTGAAGAGTTCTTTAAAGAATTCAACACGTAGTCTTTCAATGGACGCCCCATTTCAAGAAGGTGAAAACGACAATAACCTTTACGATGTTTTAAGCTCAGGTGAAAGCCCTACACCAGATAAGAATTTGTTACACGAGTCTTTGCGTATTGAAATTAATAGAGCACTAGATACCTTAGCTCCTCGCGAGGCTGATGTTGTAAAATTAAATTTTGGTCTTTGTGGACAACCACCAATGACTTTACAAGAAATTGGAGATACTTTCGATTTGAGCCGTGAACGCGTCAGACAAATTCGCGAAAAGGCAATTCGTAGATTGCGTCAAACTTCAAAAAGTCACATCTTGAAAAAGTATCTGGGCTAGACTTAAAATCGTTAAAATATTGTGAATAACAATATTTTGTGAATTTCTTAGGAACGAGTATTATTTCTGCGGTTATCTTTATCAGACCAACCATCAATTAAATGACAACAGAAATAATACTCGTTTTTTCTATTCTGTTTATTACTATTATTTTATTTGCCTTCGAAGTCTTTTCGGTAGATAAAATAGCGATGTTACTTATTGCCACTCTTGCGTTAACAGGTTTAGTAAACCCCGAAGAAGCAATTTCTGGGTTTTCAAACATCGCCACCATAACAGTGCTATCCTTAATGATCATTGCGCTAGCTCTGGAAGACAACGGCGTTATAGCGTCATTAGCCCGTTTTCTAAAAAATCTTCATGTACTTCCACTCTTCTTATTACTCCCCATTTTTATGTTTATTACGGGGGGTATTTCAGCATTTATCAATACAACTGCCGTAGTTATTGTTTTTATAAAAATTATTGCTGAATTATCCAAACGTTTCAATCTGCCTCAATCAAAATTGTTATTACCAATTTCATTCGCGGGAATCTTAGGAGGAAGTTGCACGTTAATGGGTACTTCAACCAACCTAATTGTAAATTCCATTGCGCTCGATTTAGGTGCTGAAAAATTTAGTTTTTTTGAATTCTCATTCTTTGGAACGATATTTCTAATTGTCGGAATTATAGTTATAACAATTTTATCAAGATGGCTTCCCAAAGATTCCAAAGAGAATTTGCAAGAAGCTTATGAATTGGAAAATTACATTACTACAGTTACAATTAACGAAGGTTCTAGTCTAATCGATAAAAAGATTGAAGACACCTTTTTATATCTCAATCCTGAAATCTCAATATTAAAGCTGAATCGAAATAAACAAATAACAAACGCCCCAGGAAGATACATTTCTTTAAAAGAGAAGGACAAATTGGTGCTTATGTGCGATTTAGAGAATCTTGCTAGAATTAATGAAGCGGAAGGTATAAGTGTGCATAGGGATAAAGAGAGCAGGAAAAATGAAAAAGAAGATAGCGAAGAGGAAAACGAAACGAAGAAAAACGAAGAATGGCAGTATGTTGAGGTGCTAATACTTCCCGGCTCCATACTAGTAGGTAAAACTTTAAAGCAACTTCGAAAGCAAACTTTTCAAAATGCGTTTCCTATCGCAATCAAAAAAAGAAGAAATATTAGAAATACAACAGAAAGATTGGTACGTAAGAATATGGAGCAAATTACTTTGAAGCCTGGAGACAGACTACTTGTAGAAATTCCTAAAAATGAAATTGGTCAACTCTACGAAATGGAGAATGTTGCAATTCTACAACAGCATAAAGCCAAACCCTCAGTCAATACTTCAAAGAGAACTCTCTCATTTATAATATTATTATTGGTTATAGCCTTGGCAGCAAGCGGAATCCTGAATATTTTGATAAGTGCAATAACAGGAGTTTGCTTATTATTACTCACTCGATGTCTAGAGTTGAATGATGTGTATCATCGTATTAACTGGCAGGTAATTTTTCTACTTGCAGGAATGATCCCTTTAGGTATTGCGATGCACAATGCAGGTGCCGATAAATGGATTTCAGATCAGTTATTGAATATTTTAAGTGGGCAATCAAATTTGATAATAATTGGACTTATTTTCTTGATCACGATGTTAATGAGTAGTGTTGTTAGTAATAACGCTACTGCAATTATAATGACTCCAATCGCAATAGCTGTTGCTGTAGGTCTGGACTTATCAATGAAACCCTTTATACTTTCGGTTTTATTTGGAGCCAATTTTAGTTTTTTTACGCCAATGGGGTATCAAACAAACACGCTTATTTATGGAATGGGCTTTTATAAATTCAAACATTTCTTTTTAATTGGAGGAATACTTTCTATAATTCTATGGGTCTTAGGCACCTTTATGCTGTCAACTTTATTATAAATATATGACTAAAGAAAAATTTACAGTGCACGATTCAGTCTCAGGGTTATTGGATAAACTTGAAGGATGGTTGGATGCTTTTATCCTAAAACTACCAAATTTCGCTGTCGCTATACTTGTTATTATAATCTTTTACTTTATTGCTAGAGGACTTAGAAGATTTTCTTATAAAGTGCTTTTCAAGAAAATGCATCAAGAATCTATTAAACAGATACTGTCTAAATTGATATATTCAACGGTAATCTTAATTGGTTTTTTTATTGCATTAGGAGTATTGCAATTAGACAAAGTACTAACTTCTGTTCTCGCCGGCGCTGGAGTTTTAGGTCTTGCTATTGGTTTTGCACTACAGGGAACCTTGAGCAATACCGTATCTGGATTTATGCTCTCATTTCAGCCAAAAGTGCGGATTGGTGATTATATTGAGTCACAAGGCATAAATGGATATGTAGAACAAATAAGCTTAAGAAATGTAACACTTCGTCAACCTGATAACGAATATGTTATAATACCTAATAAGAATTTAGTGGAAAATCCTTTCACGAATTATTCTTGGACAAAACGCTCCAGAATAACTATAAATTCTAGGGTAGAGTATAAGGTAGATTTACAAAGAGTTGAAGACTTAGTTGTTAAAATTATAGCTGATAATTTTGAACAAAAACCAAATGAAGATGTTGAATTCTTCTATACTGAATTTGGTAAAAGTTCTGTCAAATTTATTACTAGATTTTGGATTGAAAGCCAAAAACCAAAACCTAAATTAGAGGCTCAGCACAAAGCAATAAAATTAATTAAGAAAAACTTTGAAGAGGCTGGAATCAACATCCCCTTCCCTATTCGAACTATGGATTTTGAAAAAAGTAAGTTCCAAATAATTTCGAAGGAAGAAAATCAAGGAAAAGATATTAACATTAAAAAAAATCATTGAACTTTTATTAAATTACAATCCTAAAAAAAAAACTTATGAAAAAATTACTTAGAATATTAGCGGCCGGTTGGGGCGCAAAAAAAATTGGCGGCGGTAAGTGTGGATGTATAGGTACAATCGTTGTTTTCATCATTCTTTATTGGTTGTTAGGCTATGTTTTTGATGTGATTTGATACACCTCTTTTAACAAAACAATAGCATGCATTAACTATTTATTGATTATTTCAACGGTTATATTTGCCTTACAAACCTTTAAAACTAATCTATTATGAAAAAAGTTATTGCACTAACTATGGTAGCAGGAATGCTTTTTATGAGTTCTTGCGTATCAAAAAAGAAGTATGTAGAACTAGAAAATCAGTATAACGATACACGTTCTACTTTAACAAAGACCCAATTTGAAAAGGAAGAAATTGAGGCTAAATATGCTAAGATTGAAGAACGCGTTGCGAGCTACAACTCAAAAATCCAATCATTAACTGATAGTAATAACAGCCGTCTTCAAGAAATAGAAGGTGTTGTAGTTTCAGAAAATGACAAGCAAAAAATGAGGAAAGCTCTCGCTAATGTAGATCCCCAAGAATTAGCACAGGCAAAAACTCTTAGAGATTCAATGAATCTTATTGTTTCTTATAATCTGAAAAAGAACTTAGACAGTAGTCTAATTGGAGCAGGTGAAGAAGATGACATCAAGATTGATATTGATGAAACTGTAGTAATGATTACAATTTCTGATAAACTTTTGTTTAGTTCAGGAAGCGATCGTGTTAATCCGAAAGCAAATCCACTTTTGGAGCGTCTCGCTAAAGTAATTAATAGTGAACCTGCACTTGAAGTAATGGTAGAAGGTCATACTGACAGTCAAACTGTTAAGCCAGGTGCTTATATTAAAGATAACTGGCAATTGAGTGTTAACCGTTCAACAGCAGTAATCCGTCTATTACAGGATAAATATGATGTTGATCCAGCTAAATTAATTGCAGCTGGAAGAAGCAGTTTTCACCCACTTACTGAAAACGACACCAAGGAGAGCCGTGCGAAAAATAGAAGAACTCGCATTGTAATATTGCCAAACCTTGATAAATTTTTGGCTTTGCTTTCTGCAAATTAGAATAGAAAGTAAGCAACAAATAAAAAGGCTGTTCGATTAAAAACGAACAGCCTTTTTTAATTACTTTAGAACCGATTGGCTAATACTCTATTTACTCGGTGGCGTTGTTGGCCGTACTTCTATCTTGCTTGGTAAAGTGCGCGGATTCATTTTTAATAAGTCTACCACCAGTTTACCAATGTCTTCCTTCTGAATCTTCCAAGCATCTTTATCATCTGGTTCATTTCCATTAAAGTGTGTTGAAACAGAACCAGGCATAATGGTGCTTATTTTTATTCCATAGTCTCGTAGATCAAGCATTGCAGCTTGTGAGAAACCTGTTAATCCGAATTTACTGGCGTTATAAGCGCTTCCTCCTTTAAAAAAGTTGGTCCCAGCCAAACTTGAGATACTTATATAGTATCCTTTATTTTTCTTCAATTGCTCTAAACCAGCTTTTAAAGTATAAAATGGACCTGTGAGATTAGTATCAATGGTTTCCTGCCACTGTTCTATGGTTAAATCTTCTACGGAAGCAAAATGGCCTAGACCAGCATTTGCAATTACTATATCAATAGTACCGAAAGCTTCAACTGCTGTTTTAACGGCCTTTTCCTGACTTTCAAAACTGCGGACGTCTGCTTCAACTCCAATAGCCTGTGCCCTATCATTCCCACTTGCATTTAAATTCTTAGCAGCTTCTTCTGCAGATTTTCTATCTCTTCCAGTTATTGCAACATTAATTCCTTCTTTTAACAAGGCTTCCGCAATGCCATAACCAATTCCTTTTGTACCGCCTGTTATTAAAGCGGATTTTGTTCCTAAATCATTCATACTTTTGTGTTTTCATCAAAGTTACCAATTGCCAATTTGAATGTTATTAAATTCAGCTTAAATTTATAAAATGAAGTCATTAATTATTTTCCTTTTTTTCATATTATTCTATAGTATTTCCTCCGAATTAAAAGCTCAGGAAACATTAGTCAATATTGAAGAACTTTCTACTGAATTTAGTTACGAGATACGTTACGCTACTTCTAATAACTTTATTGGCGAAACACTTTACGATTGTGCAAAATGTCTGTTGCGACCAGAAGTTGCAGAAGCACTTTTAGAAGCTAATCAATATTTCTGTGAACTTGGATATCGTATAAAAATCTATGATTGTTACCGTCCTTTAGATGTTCAGAAGAAGATGTGGTCAAAGGTGCCGAAGCCAGGTTATGTTGGAAATCCTTATGGCAATGGTTCTATTCACAATAGAGGTGCGGCAGTAGATATGACTTTAGAAACCTTGGATGGCTGTTATGTTGAAATGGGAAGTGATTATGATTACTTCGGAAGAGAAGCGCATACAGACAATTATAACCTTTCAAAAGAAATACTTGCCAACCGAAAACTTCTTTTTGAGGGAATGCGAAAATTTGGGTTTAGCACGATTAGGACCGAATGGTGGCATTTTAATTATAAAAGAAATCGCAGCTATAAAACCCTAAACATACCATTGCCCTGCGATTGACGAATTTTTTCACTAACTTAATAATCCTGATAATCACCGCTACAAAAAAATTCTTAATCTCACTGTTTTTGTGATGATTGGTCGATGTTTCTCATTATGTAGAAAAAAAATTACAAAAATTTATTTTGTATTTTCTTCAGGGAAATCAGGCTTATTTCTGAATACAAGTGGAATGGCAGATTCCGTTCCGTAAATCTTTAGTTCCTTAATATCCGCTGGTAAGTTAAAACCTTTCCTAAAAAGTTCTTCCTTCACTTTGCGGATGATCGTACCGCGAAGAACCCTTGATGCTCTACTATAATCAACGGTATGCACCCAAAAGTATACTTTTAGGTTTACCGTACTTGTGGCAAGTTCGTTTTCAATAACAAAGTTTTCGTGATCAGAGTCTTGAACAAGTTCCTCATTATCATCCAAGATTTTTTGAATTACTTCTTTAGCTGATGAAATATCATCCTCATATCCGATACCCACCATAAAGTCAACTCTGTAAAATCCATCCGCAGTATAATTTTCAACTGGTTTAGTTAAAACATCACTATTTGGAATATAGATGTCACGTCCGTCGGATGTTTTTATATGAGAGTAACGAAAACTCAACTCTTTTACTTTTCCGAAAATCTCACCAATTTGTATGGTATCGTTAATATTAAAAGGTCTATTAAAAGCTAGAATAATCCCAGCTAGAAAATTCTTTCCTATATCTTGAAATGCGAATCCTAAGATTATTGCTCCACCTCCTACAGCAGTTAATAAGCCTGTTGCGATCCCATCTAAACCTGCAACTCTTAAAGCAATCATTATTGCTATAATGACTAAAATTATTTTTATGGCTTGAGCCAAAAACTTGGCCATTAGGGGATCTTCAGATTTTTGTTGGAAACGTTTTTTGTATAAATTGGTAAGAAATTGTGCAATTAATACACCTAATACTATTATCAAAATAGCTAAGGCAATTCGCGGAAGCACTTTTAAAAACTCATGATAATAGCTGTCAAGGGATTTCTGAATGGTTTGAGTAGGTGATTGTAATAGTATAAACATAGACTTGTTTTGGCTTTAAAGATATATATTATCTTCAAAATATACCTCCCATTATTTAGGCATAAAGCTTAGCGGATCGAGACACAACTTGTATCTTTGCGCGAGCCATAAAATAACGGCTGCATCTTATAAAATTCTATGGAACTTTCGGTAAAATCGTTTAGATTAATAAGTACTTTGGAAGCTATTTCATTTCTTGTACTATTAGGAATTGCAATGCCTTTAAAATACATTTGGGATATGCCCGAAATGGTTAGAATTGTTGGAATGGCCCACGGTGTTCTTTTCGTACTTTATGTTGGTGGGGCTTTTTATATGTTCAAAAGACTGAATTGGACAATTAAAGATCTGTTCATAGTGATAATGTGTTCTATTTTACCTTTTGGACCTTTTTACGTAGAACGTAAATATTTATAATGAATAAAGAAACTCTTCAAGGCTATACTTCCACCATCCAAGACTATTTGATTAGTCAAGGTATGATACACGGTTGGGCTGTTTTCCTAAATGTTCTGGTGAATAGTATTTTAGTTCTGATTATAGTTACAATTTTGGATATAGCTTTTAGAAAAACGATAATCCAAATCTTTAGAGCTTTTACCAACAAATCCGTTTCTACTTTTGATGATTACCTCATAAAGAGCAATTTCCCAAAATATGTTGCTCACCTAGTACCTTTAGTCATTATTTGGAATCTGATACCAATTATTTTTGTAGAATCTCCTTTGGTTATTAAAGCATTATTTGTTTTAGCAAAACTTTATTCAGTAATTCTATTCATCCTTATTTTTAGAAGCATATTACGCACTTCACGCAGTTTTCTAAAAGGTACTGAACGCTTTGGTGACAAGCCCTTGGAAAGCTACGTTCAGGTGTTAATGATTTTTGCCTGGGGAATTGGAATCTTTTTAATCATAAATATACTCACAGGATATTCAGTAACAAGTTTAGCAACCTTAGGAGCTGCTTCAGCGGTAATCCTTCTTATTTTTAAGGATACTATTCTTGGTTTTGTTGCCAGTATTCAAGTATCTGTAAATGATATTGTGCGAATGGGCGATTGGATTACTTTTGAAAAGTTTGGTGCCGATGGTTTTGTTACCGAAATCAATTTGGCAACCGTTCGAGTTCAAAACTGGGACCACACTTTTACGACAATTCCAACATATAGTATGATTGCCGATTCATTTCAAAACTGGCGCGGAATGCAAGAAAGTGGCGGAAGACGAATAAAAAGGTCTATTTATATAAAGCAATCTTCAATAAAATTTCTTTCAGATGAAGATATAGAAAAGTTGAAAAAAATCTCACTTATAAAACCTTATATTGAACATAGACAGAAAGACATTGATAAATATAACAGACTATCAGAAGCCAACAAAGAAGTACAAATTAACGGAAGAAATCAGACTAATTTAGGAGTGTTTAGACACTATATTGATGCTTTTTTAAATGAAAACTCTGCTATCAATAAAGATTTGGC
>CAJDWD010000032.1_pt1 | contig 16214 bp, 14 predicted proteins | sample 7391451 | NCBI WGS metagenome assembly CAJDWD01 (sample SAMEA7055716, study PRJEB34461) | soil metagenome | biome: terrestrial ecosystem; feature: Peninsula; material: soil | place: Antarctica | collected 2016
ATAAAAAACTGATAAGTCGTGTCGTGGTGAAGATTAAATAATCTATTTATTTAACCGGGTTTCTCAGCTCTCAGGAAAATGTTCATTTCTTAAAAATAATGGTCAATAGAGCAAGTTTTATAATCTGACCATTATCAACTAAGATTCAATTTAATAATAGTTAAATAATTTTATGATCGAAATAAATACTTATGACTTTTTTCAAAAAAGATACAATGAAAAAACCAAAAACCAAAAATCCCTTCCACAATCCAATAAATGGATTGCAGAAGGGATTTAACTTCTTCCAGATTTAGTTTCTTTTTTTAAACTTCCAACTTACCCTCCACTCCAAGGTCTGGTTCATTTCCTGTAATTGCGCCACTGGCCATTTTCAAAAGGGAAATCACTTTTCCGTTTTTGGTATCCCAATAATGGACATCATCTGGTTCTATTTTAATGCTGGTAATATTTGGATAGCACGACCGTAAACACTTAAAAATTCAAAATTTCCTTTATCGCCATAAATTAAATGGGCTCTTTTTTCTCTTTCAATGTTTCCGTTGTGGGTGCTTGTTTTATTACTTAGGAACCAAATGTTGCCATCTTTATCAACTTCCTTGGTGCTCATAGGCACGGTATGAAAAGGTTGGGACTTCAAATCTGTAACTAACATTGTATAATCAATCTTCTCTGCTAGTTGCTTGATTTTCTCTTTTGCTTCGGTACTGTAAAGGTTTTTTGTGCTCATAGTTTTTGTTTTTGAAGATACTAAACATGAGCACACAGACATTTTAAAGAAATCATAAAGTTTATCTATTTGACAAAAAGAGTAAACAAAAGTCTTTTGATCATTAAATAAATCAACATAAGAAAACTACTTTCCAGTATAGGCAATCCTCCAAATATGGTGAGTTGTATCATCCGTTATAAGCATAGATCCATCCTGTAACACAACGGCACCTACTGGTCTGCCACGCACTTTATCTTTATCGGAATCTACGATAAATCCAGTCAAAAAATCTTCGGCTTTACCGGATGGCTTTCCATTTTCAAAAGGAATATAAACCACTCGATACCCTGAAAGAATTTCGCGATTCCAAGATCCGTGCTGCACCACAAAAGCTCCGTTTTTATATTTCTCTGGAAAAGCATCGGCGGTATAAAACACCAAGCCCAAAGAAGCGGTATGGGAACCTAGATCGAAATCCGGAACTATTGGCTCTTTTAAACGAACATTTGGTGGGATTTGAATTCTTGGATCCTGATTAGTTCCCCAATAAAAATATGGCCACCCATAATATCCACCTTCCTGAACTGAAGTTAAATAGTCCGGCACCAAATTATTACCCAGTTCGTCGCGCTCATTTACCGATGTTTTTGTAGTTGGTTCCCAATCCATTCCTACAGGATTTCTCAAGCCGGAAGCAAATTCCTGAAGATCGCTCCCATCTGGATTCATAACTAGGATAGCAGCTTTCATCACTTCGTGTTCCATTCCCTTTTCGCCTGCATTATCACCACTCCCAACAGAAATATATATTTTTGAGTTATCAGCATTGGCAATTAAATTCCGAGTCCAATGCCTATTGACTTTACCAGCCGGAAGATCAGCTATCTTCTCTCCTATCTCGGTAATTTTAGTCTGTCCTGATTCATATGGAAAGCGAAGCACGGCATCGGTATTGGCAACATAAAGCCAATTGTCAATAATGAGCATTCCGAATGGCTGATTAAGACCTTCTTTTTTGGTGAGCAGGGTTTCTCTATGGTCAGGCATACCATCATTATTTGTGTCGCACAAAATGGTGATAACATCTGCACTGTGTTTTAAATTATTAGATCCTCCCGCACCAATTATTGTCGCGCCTATCTGTTTTGGAATACTGTAATTGCTATTGCTTTCCGCCACCAACACCTCTCCGTTTGGTGTAACATACATCCAACGCGGATTCTGAAAACCATCGGCGTATTTTGTGACAGTAAATCCTTCAGGAGCTTTTGGAGTTTCACCATCTTTCCAACCAATAACCTTGGAATAATTTGAAACTGACTTTGTAGCGAAAGGCTCTGGCAGTTGTTTTTCATCTTTTCCTTGAGAGAATAAGGAAATAGGAAGTACCATTAAAATGAGAAGATATGTTTTCATAGTTATAAGTTTAGATAATAACATTAGGTTTTAAAGGGATGTAAATTCTATTTATCAAGATTATCCCATTACAATCTCAATTATCTTAAGACTTTGGATCCGAATCAATCAGCGTTTAAGTTTTGCCTAAATTCTAATAAAGATATAACATCTCTTATTAAGTTCGAAGGTTGCACTTTAAATTAGTATTTATTATCGCCCGGATAATTTTTTAAATGTAAGAATCACATAATAAGATAATTAATGAAATCAGCTAGTCATTTTTATTCCAATTCTGTGAATAGCCTGAAATCTTAGCAAGATTTCCTGGATTTATTTTCATTGATAATTCGCAGTTATTTATTGCGTTAGAATATTTAAGTTTTAATTCCCAGAATTGATTTATATAAATTTCTTCTGGCACACGTTTATTCTTTTCAAATGTTATTGGCAGTTGGTTGATAATGTTTTTTAGAAGTGTAAATCCTTTATGTATGATTTCTATTCTTTCATCACTTATATTCAAAACGGCACTCGTGTAAATTCCACCGGAAGTTGTCGCGGATTTTTTCGAATATCTAACCTGCTTAACTTTTATAGGGATTTTTATTTGTTTTGTCATTAATTCCAAAATCTTGTCGGTTTGATTGAACATTAAACTAAAACTTCTTAATACAGAACCTTATAGTAATTCCATAAACTCAATCCGGCCTAATGGGCGAAAAACGAATAATAGTCTGAACCAACAGTCAGTTCTAATTTTGTTATTTTGGTAAAGGTATTGGTAATTCATAATTATGATTACCGTCTTTTGCACTCACCTCAAACAAAATAAGAAGTAAAGTTGAATAGTCATCAATTTTCTTAACATCAAATGTAAAATCAAATTTACCCCATTCTGGAGCGCCGGCATCGGTCATTTCATAACCATCTTTTAATACATAATGTCCGTCTTCAACTACCCAATTAAAAGTTGCTTCAAAAACCTGTGCTTCTCCTTTCACTCGGTATTTATCTCCTTCTTTCTTTTCTATAGACACACGACGAAAACGCTCATTTGAAAATTCTTTTGGAATTTCCTTTATGGGTTCTATAGTATTTGATATTGTAACTGAATCTTCTTTAACTAAAGTGTCATCCGTTTTTGAATCTTCGCTCTTTTGGTTATTGCACGAGAAAAGAAGAATGCTTAATAACCATATTATTGATTTTATTTTCATAATTCTTAATTAGTTTTTGCTATTAGGTAAAAATTTCCATTAATCTTTAAACTTTAATCCAAACACGTTTCTAACCTCTTGAATTGTTTGCTATTTCGTTAGGATTAAAGTAGTTTAAAAAAGTCATTAATTGTAGTATTTCTTTATGGCAAGTTATCTATTAGCCTTCATATTGACGAACACCTTTTACAATCCCATTTTCAAGGTTTATTTCTAAATAATCAGGGTCAATATTAAATAAGCTTGGAACGAAACCAAGTTCATAGATTAATTCAGTTTCATCATCACTTGAAAAATCATTTCCTAATATTTGGATTACTTCTTCTCGCGTTTTACCAATTAATATTTTACTATTAATAATGTCACTTGACATTTTATACCTCTCTTGAACATTTGAATTCCATTCATTTTGGTCAAAATCACTTGAAGGATAATATGAAATGGAAAATATCCAAATCATTATGAGTACAATATAAATAATCGGACTCAGAATAACTGTCGGAATTAACGCCAGAAATTTCCTGTTTTTATCGTTTCCAAGTTTAAGCTTTTTCAATACCCACTTACATAAGAAATAAGTAGGAATCGCTAGAATGACAATAATAATTGGGACTTCAGGGCTCATTTATTTTTATTATAGTATCAATTGATGTTTTCTCAAAGATTAATAAATATAAAAAATAAAGCCTTCGCATAGTGCAAAGGCTTTATAACTATTGGGAGCTAGTAAAATTGTGAGGTATCAATATTCCTATTCTTCTTCTTGCCAATTTTCTCCTCGTCTGGTTGGATCTTGATTGCGGTCGTTTTCCGAAGCATTATCTTGATGCCCACCTACGCCAGGATTTTGAGCGTTCCGTTGCTGCTGCTTTTGAGCTTCCTCCCATTCGCGATTTCGCTGTTGTTGATGAGGGTCGTTTTCTTGGTGTCCCGGTTTCTCATCCCACTGTTTTTGTTGATTGGTTTGAGAAGTTGGTCCATCTGTTCGTGAAGTTGGTTGAGCAGGATTCTTTTGATTTTGATTTTGACTTTGATTTTGTCTTTCCTGATCATTCTGATTTCTTTCATTTGTGCTCATAACAATTAAATTTTAAGGTTAATGAATTTTTCTTTCCTTAAATTTAAACTGTAGTCACTGAAAAAAAATTGTCTATAACATTTCCTTAATATGTAATTCGCAAAACCTTAACAGCAGTTTTTGTTTTGAGCTATAATTGAACTGATTAGAGTTAGACTATCGATTTATTCTTTTAATTTAAAATGGCCTCACTAATTAATATTCTGTTCTCTAGCATTGAAAAGAACATAGAAATTATACGAAATCATACTTTAAATTTTTATTATCATTAACTTTTTATGTTAAACAACATATAAAGTGGATTATAGATTTTATGATAATTCATAGATTTATGAAATACTAACATAAAAACTTAAAAACATGGTACGCTACATTATTATTTTCTTGGTCATTGCAGTAATTGCTGGTATTTTCGGATTCGGTGGAATCGCAGCTGGTGCGGCAGGAATTGCAAAGATTATCTTCTACATTTTTATTGTTCTATTAGTGATAAGTTTAATATCACATTTATTTAAAAAATAGAAGCGTCAATTATCACAAAACCGATTGGTGTAGAATCAATTAGATGTACTGATAAATATGAATTTAATTGGATGAATATTAAGAAATAATTGACATTCAATTAAATGAAAACCCGGACTCTTGAAAGAGTTCGGGTTTTTTGATTTCAGCATTTTGAAACTATCTTTAACTAAAATCAAAGCCAAAATCTAAATCAATCTTGTTTGGTTTTTCCGCATCACTTGGTTTTATAACTCTTCCTTCTGGACTTTTCTGTATTACTAAATCTTCTGGCAGATCTTCCAAAAAATAGGCACTATTAATATCGAGATCTTCAGCAAGTGGATCGCCATTATTGTGATATGCGTTTAATGAATCTGTTGTACGGGTAATTATTAGTTCGTTTTTTGCCCGAGTAAGCGCCACGTAAAGTACGCGCCTCTCTTCCTCAATTTCGTCTGTACTTCCTAAACTATAAGAAGATGGATATGTTTTTGGAGATACATTCAACACAAAACACACATCAGCCTCCAAACCCTTCGCAGAATGAACGGTTGATATTATTACGTGATCTTTGTGTTCTGTAGTTTTTATTTTTGAACCTTCTAACATGTGGTTCCCTCCTAGTCCGGTAGAATTATCTAATATCCCTTCAGTTATAAACTCGCCAAGACTGGAGTAATGTTCTGCTAACATTTCCAATACAGGAAAATCACCTTTCCTTTTCTCTACCCAGTCTTTTGGATATTTGAGGGCCAAATCGAATTCCATTTCTTGGTAGAGTTTTGAAACAGCTGTTTTTACGTTATTTCGGTTGTTCGAAACGGCATCGTAATACGCCTTTATCTTCTCTCCTTCCTTCCCAGGAATAATACTACTTAAAACATCTCCAGTAATATTAGAAGTATCAATACTCATAATTTCTTTTAAATAATTACTTGCGCGCACTGCTCCTATTCCGTGTATAAACGTAAGATACCGCATCCAGGCAATTTGGTCCAGCGGATTATTTATTACCCGTAGAACAGCTATAACATCTTTTATATGTGCAGCCTCCAAAAACTTTCTTCCACCGTAGGTTTCATAAGGAATCTTCTTTTGCAGAAAAACAGCCTGTAAAGGTTTTGTGTAATATTGGGACCTACTTAGAATCAGAAAATCTGAAAACCCCTTCCCTCCTTCTTGAAAATCTTTTAAAATCTTTTCTGCAATATAATTTGCCTCTTCATACTGATTCGCAACATTTAGAATAATAGGCTTTTTACCCGGACCTCGATGTGCAGTCAGCTTTTTGTTGTAGATAATTGGAGATTTCTCTAATAACCAGTTTGAAATATCTAATATTTCCTGAGTAGAACGATAATTTTTGTCAAGCTTTTTTATTTCAGAATCTGATACTCGTTCTTGAAATGAATGCACGTTTTTAAAATCCGCACCTCGAAAAGAATAAATTGACTGCGCATCATCGCCAACGCAGAAGAGTTTGCAGATATTTTCAAACGGAGCCAATAAAAACCACTGAAGTGGATTGGTATCCTGCATCTCATCAACAAGAATATATTCATAGGCTTTAGATAAAATTTTTCTGGCTTCATCATCTTTGTTAAGCCTATTCCCTACTACCAATAAAAGATCATCATAATCCAGATATTTTTGCTCGATTTTAAGCTTCTGATATTCTCTGATTAAAAGTTCTAGTTCTGGTCGTACTTCCTCAATTTCTTCTGTGGTTTCTTCATCATTTTTCCCTTTAAACATTTGAACTCGTATGGTTTCGGTGAGATTTGTACGTGTATTTCTAGCAAAAGAAAACATATCCAAAATCTTCTGAGGCTTAATTCTCATTTTACCGTAGCCAGTATTTTCATTGCCACAGGCCATTTTCATCAAACTCAACTGATCATCGGAATCTATGACAGTAAAATTTGCAGCTCCAAATAAATTGGGGAAATTTGTAATTAATTGATTACACCAACTATGAAAAGTAGAGCCATTCAAGGCTTGTGCATCTCTGCCAGGAATACTTGCTTTTACGCGTTCTACTATTTCGCTAGCAGATCTTTTGGTAAAAGTAAGAATCTGAATTTTTTCTGCAGCAACTCCATTTTCAATTAAATATGCTGCCCTTCCAACGATGGTCTTTGTTTTCCCAGTACCAGCACCTGCAAGCAATAATAAATGCTTTCCTTTAAATGTAATTGCTTCTTTTTGTTCTTTATTATAGTTTTCCAACGTAATTTTTTTTCGATGTAAAGATAAGATATTATAGTTAACTTGGAAATATTCCATAATTTCTAAAATGCTAAATGTGGCCATTGTTACCTATGAAGATGGACAACTTATTTCAGAATTAGAAAGCTATATAAAGGCTGTCCCAAGATTATCTATTGCGGAACGACAACGATTAACAGTTGACAACTCAAATATTAAATCTGCTCCTCCTCTTTGTGATCTTGCTCCTAATATTATCGAAATAATAGAAAATACTGAAACTGTATTTCTAGATAAATTTTCTGAAAGTACTTTTAAAAAAGCTTTTAGAGAGATCGGTTATCCTGTTGGCGCTGCAACATATATACTTGAAAAGCTTTTTAAAAAAATCCTCAAGTCCACTTCTGTCTTTACATTAGAAAATACGCTCGAAATATTAAATTTAGAAGTTTCTACTATGTCTAATTTGGAGAGATGTAAAGCCATGGAAAGCATCTTTTCAAAACTTTACTCCTTGAATTCAGCTGATTTTACTATTCCTATTATAGATGATAGTTTTTCGAATTATCAGAATCAAAATGATTTTAGTCACTTACCTGGAACTCCAGGTGTATATTTTTTTAGAGATAATGAAGGAAATATAATCTACGTTGGAAAAGCAATTAATATAGTAAAACGTGTTCGAAGTCATTTTTCCAATAAATCAAAATTAGAAATTGAATTATGCTCCAATACTGAAACAGTAGATTTTGAAGAAACAGGAAGTGAAACTATAGCGCTGCTTTTGGAAGCCCATTATATAAACGAATTAAAACCTTCTTATAACACTCTTCAGAAAGAAATACTCGATCCATATATTATAGCTTCAAAAATTGATTCAAAAGGTATTATGCGAATCCAACTCTTGCAAAAGTCATATCTGGATAGTGAAAATGAATTCTATTATAACAGAACTTCAGTATTACAAAAGATAAAGGAAATACAGCTGAAGTTTAATCTATGCCGAAGATATACTGGGATAGAAAGAACATCAACTAGATGTAGCGATCCAATTTTCTGTAAGGGAATATGTGTAGGTTTGGAAGATATTGATACTTATAATGATCGTGTAAAGGAAGCTCTTGACTACATTTTCTCACAAAGACCAAGTTATATAATAAAATTAAGAGGTCGAAATAAATTTGAACATGGTTTGGTTTTAGTGAAAAATGGTATTTATCATGGTTTCGGATTTATTGACGCTGAATCTAATATTAACTCTATTGAAGATATTGAAGGTTTTGTAAATCATTTTCCCCATAATTACTTTACTTCAAGAACTCTAGATCAATATTTTAAAAATAAAAGAAATGCATCTGATAGTGTTATAAAACTTCAGATTCATTAAAAAATAAAACCCATTTTTCAGCGGCTAATAGACTGAAAAATGGGTTAAATAGATTTAAAGTGATTAATACTTTAAACCGGAACGTTCTCCGCAATTGCTCTTCGATCCCAATTTCTGTGGTTTTGAATCGCTTTTTTAAATGCTTTCGCGTCTTCGTTTACTAAAATAGCTTTATCATCTGTATGTTTTCCGGCATAGGTCATTTTCAAAAACTCTTCCCCTTCCCCATCAACTGCAATTGCCTTACAATGCTTAAAAGCTTCGTTCACAAATTTGATATACTTCGCATTCTTTCCTAAGGCATTGATAGATTTCTTTCCGCCAGGAATGTAAATTGCATCAAATAGAACGCTTTCAGTAGTCATTATGGAAGCATCTACTTTATGCTCCATCTTCTCATCACAAATAATAGTTCCACCCTGTGGTGCGATGATTTTCAACATTGCTCCCTCTTTCTCTAAAACAGATTTCATCTTTTTGAGATTTTTCATACTAAAGCCTTCGGCCGCCAATACCGCGATTTGACGTGTAGCAATACTTTCGAATTTAGTATTGGCTTGACTTAATGCAGGAGATTTATCCAAATAATTCTTCTTCGGTCCTGGCTGAGATTTTTGCACATCTTGATCCGCTCCGATAGATTGATTAATAGGTTGATCAATCTTTTTAGGAATTTTCATTCCAATCCCCTCGGCCACTTTCTTTGCCAGATCAGTATCAATTTGATTAACCATATAAAGCATTCTGGCTTTTATATGGTCCATTTTACATTTCCCTAATTCAAATATGTAAGCGTCCGTAACATGTTCTTGTTCCCATTTGGCAAGACTTCTGTAAAAAAGTGCAGGTTGTGAAAAGTGGTCGCTAAAACTTTCACTTCGAGTCCTTACTTTTCTAGCATCTATACGCTCCTCATAACTTCCAAATGCTCCTTCAGCCATTTTCGATAAATGAGGACACCCACCGCTTATTGAATTCGGAAAATATGCAGTTCTACCTTTTGGAATTTCCATTTGCATATGCCCGTCGCGCTGGTTATTATGATTATCAACTACTGGTCTATTTATTGGAATTTGATGAAAGTTTGGGCTACCTAATCTTGAAAGTTGAGTATCTCGATAGGAGAATAAACGACCTTGCAACAGCGGATCATTAGTAAAATCTATTCCAGGTATAATATGTCCTGGTAGAAATGCAACCTGCTCCGTTTCAGCAAAGAAATTATCTGGATTTTTATTAAGAGTCATTTTACCAATAATTTTTACTGGCACCATCTCCTCAGGAATAAGTTTTGTAGGATCCAATAAATCAAATTCAAACTTATGCTCATCGGCATCTGGGATTATCTGTACGCCAAACTCCCACTCCGGAAAATGTCCAGCATCTATAGCCTCCCATAAATCTCTTCTGTGAAAGTCGGAATCTGCCCCGCTTATCTTGACAGCTTCATCCCAAGTTACGGAATGAACTCCAAGCATTGGTTTCCAGTGAAATCTTACAAAGTGCGATTCTCCCTTTTCATTAATAAAACGGAAAGTATGAATCCCAAAGCCTTCCATCATTCTTAGACTTCGAGGAATAGCTCTATCACTCATTGCCCAAATTTGATTGTGAAGCGTTTCAGTAGCGTGCGAAACAAAATCATAAAAAGTATCGTGTGCCGAAGCAGCCTGAGGGATCTCCATATTTGGCTCTGGCTTTACAGAATGAACTAAATCTGGAAATTTCATAGCATCCTGAATAAAAAAGATTGGCATATTATTACCTACTAAATCCCAAGTACCTTCTTCTGTATAAAACTTTGTTGCAAACCCTCTCACATCACGCGCTAAATCCGTAGAACCTTTTGAACCTGCAACTGTAGAAAATCGTACAAACATTGGTGTTTTTCTAGAGGTATCATTAAAGATTGCCGCTTTTGTATATTGAGGTATTGCTTCGTAAAGTTCGAAATAACCATGAGCACCGCTACCTCTTGCGTGAACAATCCTTTCTGGAATACGCTCGTGGTCAAAACTTGTAATCTTTTCTCTTAAAAGAAAATCTTCAAGTAAAGTTGAACCTCGCTCCCCGGACTTTAAAGAATTATTGGTGTCATTAATCTTTAAACCCTGATTGGTTTTCATCGTGGTTCCATCAATCTCCCAGGTATTGTCTTTTAGCTGCTCTACCTTTTTAGATGGCTTTTCTTTTGAATTTTTTTTCTCTTTCATAGTAGCTTTTTTTAGATCAAAATTATTTTTCTTTTAAAATTAATGTTTTTAATCATATTGACAGCTTTCGATATAATTAATTTATGAAATTAAACTCTCCTACTTATCTACTTCTTTTTCAATCATTTTTTAAGAGTTGGATTTTAAAGAAGATCTATAAATTATTTCAACAATGATTACATTAGAATTTATTTGTACTAATATTTCTGCGTAAAGAGCTAATAGTCATATCTCAAACTTATTAATTTTGTATAATTAAACCTAAAAAAGGAGGTATGTATGGCAAACAAAAAATAAAGGAAAGTAATTTCCGATTTTTAATGCTTTGTAAAGCAAAAATTAAAAATAAATAGAATTAGCCATAAAAACCATCCTCACACTAGGGATGGTTTTTCGTTTCATTCCTTCTTCTCTCTATCTATAATTTATCACTTAACAAATAATTTCGAATATGAGTTAAACTTTAATTAACGACGTAATAACCTAGAAAAATTCAATATAAATTTACATCTATCGACAAAAGAAAAATTAATTAACTATAAAACAATTGCTATGAAAAATTTAGAAGAATTATTTGAACATCAATTACAGGATCTTTACAGTGCAGAAGATCAACTTACTAAAGCCCTTCCTAAAATGGTTGAAAATGCGACTGATGATAAATTAAAAAAAGCCTTTGAAAGTCATTTAGAAGAAACCAAAGAACATAAAACACGTTTGGAGGAAATATGCAAAGAATTAAAAATTGATCCTAATAAAGAAACCTGTAAAGCCATGAAAGGTCTTGTAAAAGAAGCCAGCGATTTCATGAAAGAAGTTAAGGATAAGGAAGTAAAAGATGCAGGAATGATTGCAGAGGCACAACGCGTTGAGCATTATGAAATTTCCGGTTATGGTACTGCTGTGAGATATGCCAAAGAACTTGGCCATAAGGATATCGCCAAAAAACTTCAGAAAACTTTGGATGAAGAATATAATGCAGATAAGGTTTTAAATGATCTTGCAGAAAAGCGCTTAAATAGAAAAGCGAAATAAAAGAAAATAATTAATTGAGAGGAATTAATTGAGAAAAACCCGTTTATTAACGGGTTTTTCTATTAGATTATAAGTGGTTAAAGCAACTAACATTTCTTATTTCAGTTCAATTTAAACTTTAAAAATCCGACTTGTTACTTAAATGAATCATCATTGTGGTTTAAAAAATAGCAATCAGAAATTATCGACCTCTAACTCACAACCTCCAAGGTAGAATATCCCAAACTCCCCTTATCCAACTTAATTTGTGTGGTAATACGTTCTTTTAAAGCGCTTACGTGAGAGATTATGCCAACGGATTTATCGCCTTCATTTTGCATTTTTTCGAGGATGTCAATGGCTTGATCCAGAGTCTCAGGATCCAAAGTGCCAAAACCTTCATCGATAAACAAGGATTCAATCTTTACATTTCTGGCAGCAATGTCGGACAGTGCAAAGGCCATTGCCAAACTTACCAAAAAGGTTTCACCACCTGATAAGGTTCGTACGGAGCGTCTTGCATTCCCCATATATTTATCGAATATCTTGAGAGTGTCGCTTTTTTCGGCTTCATCGGCGGTTGGAATGTCCAAGAGATAACGATCGCTAAATTCTGATAACCGCTTGTTGGCAAATCCAATAAGTTGTTCCAATGTAAGATCCTGAACAAAGTTTGAAAATTTATTACCAGTGGCATCACCTATTAAATCGTTCATTGTTTTCCACAAAGCAAGATCTTTCTTTAAAAAGTTTAATTCGTCCAAAACTTTTTGTTGGCGTTCCTTATTCTTTTTATCATCTTCCAAGCTTTGGGTTATTTTACCAATATTAACCGAAAGTTCGTCCCAATGCTTTTTTGATTCGTCGAATAAATTAGTCAAAGTTTCAATGGAAAGTGTAGCATCATCTTTTTCGGATAATTCCTTTAAAGCTTTTTGTAGCGAACTATCCTTTTCTGAAATCCGCGTGTTTCGCTCCTTAAGTTCGTTTTCATATTTTCGGATTTTACTGGCACGCTCTTCAGGAAGTATAGATTTTCGCAAAGCTTCGAGGTTTTCTAATTGTTCATTTAAAACAATATTATTTAGATCTGCTTCCTTTTTAACTTTCTCTGAAGTAGTGTTTTTTAATTTTTCTCCATTCTCTTCTAATTGCTTCGCTATTGAGGAAAGATTCGCAATCGAACTTGTAAGTCGAGAGGATAAGAGATTGGCTTTGTCGTTGATATCAGCCCCGTCATAAAGCGCCGTGCGTTCTTGATTTAAACTAACGTAGGCTTTTAGTGAAAGCTCCCAATGCTTTAAACTCTCCTCCAAATCTTTTAAAATGGAATCTGCCTGAAACGCTTGTTTAGACTTTTCCATTTTCTGGATGCTTTGGTTTAAATCTAATCGACGAGTTTTAAGGGTTTCAAAATCTTCTTTATGATTCCATTTTAATTGGGTGGCAAGTTTACTGAGTATTTCCAAATGTCGGGTCTCCTCCGCTTTTAGAGTTTCAATAGACGAATTTGTATCGCTGATTTCTTTTACTTGGAATTTATTTTTTTGTTCTAAGGTGATAAGATGCTTGGACTTTGTTAGCAACGAATCCATTTTAAGTTTTAGCATTTCCTCTTTTGCATCAAAATAAGGTTCCTCTGAAGCATACGGATGGTGAATGGAACCACAGAGCGGACAAGGTTCTTCGGGATTTAATTGCAGGCGATATTCGTCTAAGCTTTGATGCTTACGTTGTTGTTCCAAGTTCTTTTCTAGAATTTCAACTTCCTTTTTTAATTCGGAAATAATTGTTCCTAAAGATTTTATGGTTTCGGTATCTGTTTCTAGATCCTTTTTCGCGGTGGTTAGTTTATTATTTTGAGTTTCAAGATTTCCTAAAACTTTTAGTAGCTGTTCTTTTCTAGTGAGTAAATCTGCTGCTTGTTCATTTGCTTGGCGCGCAATTTCCAATTGTGAATTCAATTTTTCCAAGGAATCTACTCCAGAAATTTTTATTGCTTCCTGAATAGTATTCCCGAAGAATTTAGTCTGCGACTTAAATAGTTCAGGATTATCTGGCCTTGGAAAATCATACCCCAACTGGCTTATATTCTTGACATAGGTGTTTAGTTGATTCTGATAAAGTGAAGCTTCACTTTGCTTCTTTTTCTCCTCCGCTTGAAGTTCTACTATTTTTCTTCGGAAAGTATCTAATTTAGGATTCGCAGTTTTTACATCTATATTTTCTTTAAGCAGTTTGGAAACTGCATCTAAATAGGATTTCTGTAATGTTTCTGCCTCAGATTTTGAATTGCTAAGTTTAAGTAGGTAGTCATTAAGTTGTATAACTTCTTTAATGACCGAATCATATTCCCTTAAACTAACGCCGTATTTGGAAAACTTATCGTGGCTTTCCAATTCAGTTTTAAAAGGATTGAAAGTTTTAAGATCTTCTTTTAACTTTTGCTTTTCAGTTTCCAATTCTTTCTGTTCTGTTTGTTTCTTTTTAAGTTCTTGACGTGTCTTTATTTTCTCTGAAGCAATGCTAAAAGCTTTTTCAACCTTCGGTTTCGATTCAGTTAAAGCCTTTAATTCTGTTTTCTTTTCAGTAATAACTTCGGAAGACAATAGTTCTATACCTTCGAGACCTGCTTGCTTTAGCTCAATGTTTTTTTCAATTGCTTTATATCTGAAATAAACCTTCTTTCCAATTTCACGATATGACTTTGCACCTGTAATATCTTCCAATAACTTATTGCGCTCGTTACGAGGAGCTTGAAGTAATTTGCTGAATTCTCCCTGTGACAGGACCATTGCTTTTACAAATTGCTCATAGCTTAAGCCGATAATATCTTGGTTTTTTTCGGGAGTTTTGGTGCCAGATTCGAGAATCTGCCCTGTAGCTACTTCTACCAATTCCTGTTTACGTGCGTTTAAGTTATTATTTCTATTGCGCTCGATGGACCAATGGCTTCGATAATCTTTGCCATTTACACGATAATCCACTTCAGCATAACAACTCCTCATATTGCGAGTCATAACTCCGCCATCGTCTTCTAGAATGCTATTGCTAACGGCTTTGTCCACTCTGGCAATTCGGTTGTAAAGTGCCAAAGTAATTACGTCCAGCAGTGTAGATTTCCCTGAACCAGTTGGGCCAGTAATGGCAAATAGCCCAGCTTCTGCCAAAGGACCATCTCCAAAATCCACCTCGTGTTTACCTTTTAGGGAATGAATATTTTCAAATCTTATTTTTAAAATTTTCATGGACTATAGATTCAATTCTTGTAAAATTTCGCGAAAAGCGTTTTTTAATTCTTCTGTATTTTCCATACCACTTTGTAGCTCTAATTTCTTTTCAAACATCTGCATTGGCGTTACGTCGGCAACATCTGTTCCTACGGCAAATGCATCACTGGCGCCACGAATCTTACTTTTAAAATTGAGGCGGGACTTTACAATTTCAAGGTTTGTATTTGGTCGTGAATCGATAAGTGTTTCAAAAGCTTGGCGTCGTTCTATACTTTCACTTTCTTCATAAACAATAATTTCTGCTAAGGAAGTCAAAGTAGTTTCTTCAGAATAATCATTTAATTTGTTTTCAACTTCTTGAAGACTTCCTTCAAAAGTGACCAAGTTTCTGTGCTTTGGAATGGGAACTATTTCAACATTTGTTATAGTATTGTTTTCCACAGTAATTACATTTATCTGCTTGCAATCTTCTTTTTCTGAAAAGCTTAAAGGGATTGGAGATCCGCAATAATGGATATTTTGCTCAAGCGAAATAACCTGCGGTTTATGAATATGCCCAAGTGCAACATAATGCGGAATTTCCCCAAACATATTTGCCTCTACTCCTGCTTGATTCCCGATTTGAATATCTCGTTCACTGTCTGAAAGCTCACTTCCCTGCACATATAAATGTCCCATTAAAATAAAAACCTGCGAAGCATGTTTATCGTTATAATGTGTATTTACATTTGAAAAATAAGTACGGAGTCCAGATTTTATCTGCTCAATTTTATTAGCATAAGTCTCGCCTGCAACAGATTTCCGTATATCTCGATCCTTTAGGAAAGGAATGGCTGCCACTACAATTTTTTCGTTGTTCTTTTCCACGCTTACAAACATGTCGACCATCTCTTCCGTCGCACCACCAATAACACTAATATCAAATGCTTTTAGCAATTCGGCAGGAGCATTTAATACTGCTGGCGAATCGTGGTTTCCACCTGTTAGGATGATTTTGCAATCGAGGTTTATAAGTTTTTTCAATAAATCGTAATACTGTTTATAAGCCGCTTGAGAAGGATTCGCTTGATCAAAAATATCTCCTGAAACCAATAACACATCGATTTTTTCAGTTTTAATATAGTTGATAAGCCAATTAAAAAATAAATCAAGATCTGGGCTAAGATCATATTTATGAAGTTGTTTTCCGATATGCCAATCGGAAGTATGAAGGATTTTCATGTAATGGATTTATTGTGAATGCTAAAGTT
>CAJDWD010000020.1_pt1 | contig 16031 bp, 14 predicted proteins | sample 7391451 | NCBI WGS metagenome assembly CAJDWD01 (sample SAMEA7055716, study PRJEB34461) | soil metagenome | biome: terrestrial ecosystem; feature: Peninsula; material: soil | place: Antarctica | collected 2016
GGAATGATCTAGAAAAAGGTGCTATTTATAAGATTCCAACTTCAGGCGGAACTGCTGTAAAACTCACTTCAGAAAAAGGAATTTACAGAATGCCATCCTATTCTCAGGATGCAAATCATATTGCATATATGAAGGAATCAGGAAATACCGATCAAGGTTTCACTTACACCAAAAATGAAGGAATCTACATTATGGATTCTTCTGGTAAAAATCAAAAATTTGTCACGGAAGACGGAGAATATCCAATATTCAGCAAAGATGGCAAGCGGATATTTCTACAATTAGGCGGCACTTACTTTGGCGAATTAGAGAAAAAACTGATAAGCGTAAACCTTGAAGGTGAAGATGAAAAAACTCATATTACTTCAAAATATGCAAATAGACTCATCCCAAGTCCAGATAATAATTGGATCGCCTTTACCAATCTTCATAAGCTTTTCGTAGCTCCGTTGGTAATGAATGGCCAAACCATAAACCTAGACAACAACAGTAAATCTGTTCCTGTTTCAGAACTCGCCAAAGATGCCGGAATTAATATTCACTGGGCTCCAAACAGTAAAAAATTGATGTGGACTTTGGGTGACGAATACTTCAGCAACGAGCTAAAAAACAGCTTTACTTTTCTAAAAGATTCGCATGAAAAAACTTCTGAAGTAAAATTGGAAGGTATAAAAATAGGATTGACTGCGCCAGTTGATAAACCTTCAGGCAGAATTGCATTTACCAATGCCCGCATCATTACAATGGAAAATGATGAAGTAATTGAAAACGGAACTATCGTAATAAATGAAAATAAAATTGAAGCCGTTGGAGAAATGGGTAAAGTATCCATTCCTTCAGGAACAACGATTTATGACGGGCAGGGAAAAACTATTATGCCAGGAATGGTTGATGCGCACGCGCACGTTGGTGCATTTAGATATGGTTTACCTACGCAGCAATTCTGGCCATTTATGGCAAACTTGGCGTTTGGAGTAACTACTTCGCACGATCCTTCAGCCAATACCGAAACTGTATTTACACTTTCTGAACTCCAAAAAAATGGTCAATTAGTTGGGCCAAGATTGTTTTCCACAGGGTTTATTCTCTATGGCGCCGATGGTGATTTTAAAGCAGTAATAAACAACTTGGAAGATGCTAGAAGCAGCATTAGGAGAACTAAAGCCTTTGGCGCAAAAAGTGTAAAGAGTTACAATCAACCGAGGAGAGATCAACGCCAACAGATATTACAAGCCGCGCGTGAATTAGGAATAAATGTAGTGCCGGAAGGTGGATCAACTTTTAATCATAATATAACTGAAGTTATTGATGGCCATACAGGTATTGAACACAACATACCCGTTGCACCTGTTTATAAAGATATTCTGGAAGTTTGGGGCAAAAGCAATTCTGGCTACACTCCTACTCTAATTGTAAACTATGGCGGAATGAATGGCGAAGTTTATTTTTATGAAAGAGACAATGTATGGGAAAATGAAAGATTACTCAACTTTACCCCTCGAAGTGTTATTGATAGTCGCTCACGCCATAGAATAAAAGTTCCTGCGGAAGAATATGACAACGGACATAAATTGGTTTCTCGTACAGTAAAAACCTTACAGGATGCCGGAGTAAAAATTAATATGGGCGGGCACGGACAATTACAAGGCCTTGGCGCGCATTGGGAAGTTTGGATGCTTCAGCAAGGTGGAATGAGTAATTTACAAGCTTTAAAAGCAGCGACAATCAATTCAGCGGAATACATTGGCGCAGGCGAAGATATCGGTTCTTTAAAAGTGGGGAAATTAGCCGATTTAATAGTTATGGATAAAAATCCATTAGAAGATATCGAAAACACGGAAAGCATCAATATGGTTATGATAAATGGAAGACTTTATGATGCAATGACTTTAAACGAAATTGGAAATCATCCGAAAGATCGTTTGCCTTTCTTTTGGGAAATGGATGGTTATAATCAAGCCTTTCCTTGGCATCAAGAAACTCACGGTTTTATGGATGGTGGTTGCAGTTGTCATTAATATATAAAAAAAGATGTATCGAGCCTATTGGCAATTTTACAAAAGTATCTTTCCTTTTATTGCCGCATTTTCTGTTTTCAATATGCTTTATTTAGGATTAATATGGGCATTTGTATTTTTTACAACGGTCAGTTTACTTTTCGGTTTTATAGGATTTCGAACATTTTATAATCATCAATACTATTTCTATTACAACCTAGGAATTTCTAAGTGGAATCTTTTAAAAGCTTCGTTTATCATAAATTTATTTATTGGAATTCCTGTATTTTCAGTTTTAATTATTTTTATACACTTCATATTTGGCAACCTTCAAATTACATAGTGCCGAAGTAAGTTTTGGTGAAAAAGAAGTCTTGAAAGAAATTTCTTTTTCACTAAATACTGGAGAAATTTTAGGAATTTTCGGTAGAAACGGCTGCGGAAAATCAACCTTATTAAAAATGATATTTGGAATCCTTAGAAAAGGTGCGATTAAGATTTCCATTGATGATGAAAATTTCAAACCTTCAAAAAACATTTCAGCAAAGCAGATTGCTTACCTCCCGCAAAATCCTTTTTTACCTAAAAACATAAAGGTACGAGATGTAATTCCTATTTATTTTTCAGAAGAAAAAAAGCAAGACGCCATTTTTTACGATCCTCTAGTAGCAACCCTTACTACAAAAAAAGTTGGTGAATTATCACTAGGTCAAGTTCGGTATCTGGAAGTTATATTAATTGGAAACTTAGACCATCCATTTTTAATGCTAGATGAACCATTCTCAATGATTGATCCGCTGTATAAACTTGAAATACAGAAGCTTTTACAAAATCTTAAAGCTGAAAAAGGAATTATAATAACTGACCATTATTATAGTAATGTGCTGGAGATAACTACTAAGAATTTACTTATCAAAGATGGAAAAGCACACAATATAAAAAACATTGAAGACTTGAAAGAACATAATTATATCAGTAAAAATTTAACATAAAAAAAGCCCCATTTCTGGGGCTTTTCTATTAGTTTAAAAAATGAATTACATTTTTGGCATCAACACTTTATCAATTGTGTGTACAACACCATTTGATGCAGCCATATCAGCACCAGTTACAGTAGCTGTATTTCCTTTCGCATCTTTGATCATTAATTTACCTGCTTTTTCAGACAAGGTTAAAACTTCACCATTCAAAGTAGTTACATCAAGTTTCCCACCTGCTTCCTTAACTTTAGCAAGAACATCACCAGACATCATATTTCCTTGAAGAACGTGATATTTAAGCAATTTTTGAAGTTGCTCTTTGTTCTCTGGTTTCATTAAGTTATCCAAAGTTGCTTTTGGAACCTTATTGAAAGCCTCATTTGTTGGGGCGAAAACAGTATACTCACCTTCACCTTGAAGAACAGTAGCCAAATCTGCAGCTTGAAGAGCACCAACTAAAGTAGATAGATCAGCATTTGCCATTGCTTTACCAGCAATTGAATTAGCTGCCATATCTGCTGATTTCATTTTATTGTCTTCTTCTAATCTCATTAGAGAATCACTTTCGCGTTGCATACGCATCTCATTAGCTTGAGCCTGCGCTTCAGCTTCTTTCTTTTTTCCATCATCACAGCTAGTAAAAAGAAATGCTACTACAGCCAAGGACATTACAATTGTTTTAAGTTTCATAGTTTATAGTTTATAGTTGATTTATTGTTGCAACAAAGATATTAGAAGTTGCGCCAATGTTTTATTAACACAAATCCAATTTTAGTTAAATATTTCACATTTTTTATAAGAAATTATCATATCTCGAGTAGAATTAATAAAGTTTTCTAAACGTAGGTTTAATTATTTACAGATTCTCGTATCTTTAAACATTAACTTTAAAATCAATTAAAATGATCAAGTCAAAATACCAGAGCGTTCTGGACTTAGGAGAAAAATTAAACATCAAAGATAGTGATGTAAAAGAAGAAAATGGCCAACTTAAAGTTCGGGGAACCGCAAAAACCCCTCACGATAAAAACCTTTTATGGGATGAAATTAAGCGTGTTGGAGGTGAAAACCCAACCGATATTATGGCAGATATAAAAGTAGAAGACTCTTCTATATTCGCCCATCATACAGTTAAAAGCGGGGAATCTTTAAGTAAAATAGCTAAGCATTATTACGGAGACGCAAATAAATACAACACTATTTTTGAAGCTAACAAAGGAAAGTTGAAATCGGCAGATCTTATTCATCCTGGTGATGAGTTAGTGATACCAAATATTTCATAATCCTGACCACATGAAAAAAGCCGCTTATACTATATGTATAAAGCGGCTTTTTCTATTAAAGTTGAATTTACAATCCGCTAATATAGCTACCATAAACATCTTTAAAGTGAAGCCCATTTCCTAAACTAAATTTGCTCAATTTATTATTGGCCGCCAATCCCCAAAGAATTACTTCTCTAAGGAAGTAACTATCTTCCTTTGAAGTTTCTGGTTGATACTTTTGAATTAATTGTTGCAAGGGAACGATTCTATCCAATTCTTCTTTATACTCTTCATTGGAATATGAATCAAGCAATTCAAAATCGTTTTCCTCAAAAAACCAAGATACAATTTCAGAATATGGATCTTCATCTCCTTGTTTTGTCAATTTCTCGATTTTAGGAAATTTTTCCTTAAAAGTAGTATTCACTGCATCTACAATCAATTGTTGTGCAACTTGATTTACTCCTTCTTGCTCACCTTCATAAACCAATTCAATTTTTCCAGTTATCGAAGGAATTATACCAATAAAATCGCCAAGCCTAATTGAAGTTTTTTCTTCACCAGAATGTAGAGCTCTTCTTTCTGCTGTACTCAATAAATTCTCGAAGGCTGTAATACTTAGCCGTGCGCTCACTCCACTTTTCGCATCGATAAAATCATTTTCACGCGCTTCAAAACTTATTTGTTCCAAAACATCTTTGGCAAGATCTGGTACATAGATATTGGATTTTGCCTTAATAGCTTCAGCGGTTTCTTGCTGAGTAATGGTGCGCGCGGTTTCTATGGTTTCTGGATAATGCGTTAAAATTTGAGAACCTATTCTATCTTTCAAGGGAGTCACAATACTACCACGGTTGGTATAATCTTCAGGATTTGCAGTAAAGACAAATTGAATATCCAAAGGTAAGCGCACTGCAAAACCCCTAATCTGAACATCGCCTTCCTGTAAAATATTAAACAGGGCCACTTGAATTCGTGGTTGTAAATCTGGGAGTTCATTTATTACAAAAATACAGCGGTTACTGCGGGGAATCATCCCGAAATGAATTACTCGGTCATCGGCATAAGTCAGTTTTAAATTTGCTGCTTTTATTGGATCTACATCACCAATTATATCTGCAACTGTTACATCTGGTGTAGCTAGTTTTTCAGAAAAACGATTATCACGATGCAACCAACTTATAGGAGTGTTATCGCCTTCTTCCTGCATCAAGTTTTTCGCATAACGTGAAATAGGACTGAAAGGATCGTCATTAATCTCACTGCCTTCCACAATTGGAATGTATTCATCCAAAAGCCCAACCATTTGTCTGGCAAGTCGAGTTTTTGCTTGTCCGCGTAATCCCAAGAGATTAATATTATGTTTTGAAAGAATAGCGCGTTCCAATTCTGGAATTACGGTAAGTTCATAACCGTGAATACCAACAAATGGTGTTTCTTTCTTCATAATTTTCTGAAGTAGGTTTCGACGTAATTCCTCTTTAATTGATTTTGGTTCGTAACCTGATTTTTTCAAGTCTCCGAAGGTTTTGATATTTTCTATTTTCATTTTATAATTTTCTAATCTTTTTTCTAAAAATTTTGCAATGCTGCCTGTACGGACAGGTAGAGACCGAATGTACGGACAGGTCGCGCGGAATGAATGTACGGACAGGTCGCGACCTGTCCCTACCTGTCCCTACCGAATTCTTTTGCGACGATTCGTTTCATAATCACTAAAAATCATTTCACCTAAACCTTTTAGGCCGGTATAAAATGCTTTTCCTTGGTTTGCCGCTGTAAAATGCTCAATAAACTGCATTAAATAAGGATCTTCAGCAATCATAAAAGTCGTAATGGGAATATGCAGTTTTCGAGCTTGCGAAGCCATTGAATAGCATTTGTTAACTATATAACTATCCAGCCCGTTGCTGTTTTTATAATATCTACCATCAGGCAGTTTAACGCAACTTGGCTTTCCATCGGTTATCATAAAAATTTGCTTGTTGGTATTTCTTTTTCGGCGTAATAAATCCATTGCCAATTGAAGTCCCGCCACGGTATTAGTGTGATAAGGACCGACATTCAAATATGGTAAATCTTTGATTTCTATGGGCCAAGCATCGTTTCCGAATACTAAAATATCTAAAGTATCTTTTGGATAACGTGTTGTGATAAATTCTGAAAGTGCCATTGCTACTTTCTTTGCAGGTGTAATTCGGTCTTCTCCATAAAGTATCATACTATGGCTGATGTCTATCATCAAAACCGTACTCATCTGGGTTTTATACATGGTTTCTTCAACCACCAAATCATTTTCAGAAAGTGTAAAATCTCCCAAACCATGATTGATCTGGGCATTTTTAAAGCTTTCGGTCATTGAGATCTGTTCCAGAGAATCGCCAAAACGGTAATCGCGGAATTCTCCTGATTGTTCATCTCCTCTACCAGTTTGTTTTGTTCTGTGATTCCCAACACCACTTTTTCGAAGTTTTCCAAAGATTTGTTCCAAGGCTCGTTTCCGAAGTGCTCGTTCTGTTTTTTCGGTAATCGCGAGACCACTTGTACCGTCCATTTTTATTTCTTCGCGTAGATAACCTTTCTTTTTTAAGTCTTCAACAAAATCATCCAAAGAATAATCTTCTGTGGTTAGCTTGTATTCATCATCTAATTGCTTCAGCCAATCCATCGCTTCATCAAAATCTCCGGAAGTATGTGTAATCAATTCCTGAAAAACATCAAAAAGTTTATCGAAGGGAGATTGATCTTTTGGAGTGTGTTTGGTAAAGACAAATCCACTTTTAGCTATCTTTTTCATCATATTTTAAAAGTAAAACAATAGTTGTTTAAAAAAAAAGCCCAAACGTTAAACTACTCTAAAATAAATAACCTTAAAAGATACTATATGAGTCAATATTTTAGGGATTTGTGTCAATTGGCATTTATTAACACTTTAGTTAACAGTTCCTTATAGCGAGTGCTTATTAGTATTTCCTAACTTTATAATATATTAATCAACATCTAACTTAAACTAAGTATTATGGCAGAAATTAAAATTGAAAAGAAAAAACCGATTTGGCCTTGGGTTCTTATTATCCTAATCATCCTCGCGGCCATTTATTTCTTTTGGTATTATAATGACAAAAATTATAATATGGATGAAAATTTAATAGACAACGATTCTATTACCCAATTGGATGAAAGGAATGTTTATGACAACAATGATGTTATAGAACCAGCACTTTATACCGGAACTTACGGAACCGTAAGAAATGAACAGGCGACTGCCGATTATTTAAAGTTTGTTGATATTGATAAGAATATAGATCAAGAAACTAATAATGAATATTATCGTTCAGCGTTTTTTAAACTTATAACCGCCACAAAACGTGAGTCTGAAATTAAAAATGTCGACATAACGGAAAATATAGCTGCTGCCATGAAAAATGCAGAGATGCTAACCAATGATCCAGCTGTAACTCAAAAAACAGATAAGATTAAGGCAACTGCGCAAAATGTTTCAAAAGCACTGAGAAAAATTCAACAACAAAGTTTCAGTGGTCTATTATCAGAAACAAACGATGTAGAAACTGCTTCCAATAATATTGACGCTAGTGGAAAAATTGAGGAAGGTAGAAAGAATATAAATTCATTCTTTGATAAGGCAGCAATTCTGCTTCAGAAAATGTACCAAAGCGAAGAAGAAAACAATTAAAAGACAACAACTATGAAAAACGAAGAAAAACATTTATACAATTTAGACGAGTTATCAGATTATAAAGTAGCAAGTGACGATCCAGATGTTCGCAATTGGCAAGTACGAGATGCCGATAACAGAGTTATTGGTAAGGTTGATAATCTATTGGTAAATAAAACCGCGAGACGTGTGGTATATCTAGACGTTGAAGTAGATAACACTATAATTGATGCCAAACACGATCCTTACGGCAGACCGCAAAACGTTGAAATACGTGAGTTTGTAAACAAAGATGGTGACAATCACGTAATAATTCCAATAGGGATGGTCAATTTAGATAAAGACAATAAAACAGTTTTGGCTCACGCAATAAACCATCGCACCTTTGCTGAAACCAAACGATATCATCCAGGGAATGCCATTAATCGAGATTATGAAAAAGCAGTTTTGGGTTCATACAACAGAGAGCACCCGCCGGTAGAAGTTTATGAGGATGATAATTTTTATGAACGTGATGAATTTGATCGAACTCGCTATTCAAAGCGAGGATTGTAATACAATTTTAATAAAATATAAAGGAGGAAAATCTATGGTTTTCCTCCTTTTGTTTTTGGAAGTTTTTAGAAATTAAATAGACAATAACTGATCTTCAATTCATTATTGTAGAATTAATATATTCCTATATGAAATAGAAAAATGATTAGATTTGTTTTGAAAACCAGCAATATAATTTCCAAAATATAGATTTATGAAGAAATTCAGTTTAATATGTTTCGTATTACTATTAGTATTTGCTTGTAAAGACAACTCAAAAGAAGAAGCCAAAATGGTTTCTGAAGTAAAATCATATACCATAGAGCAATTTATGGGGAATGAAAACGCTTCTGCAAATGGTTTTTCTCCAGATAAATCAAAAGTTCTAATAACCAGTAATCGGTCAGGAGTTTATAATATGTACAAGGTTTCGGCGGAAGGTGGAGAATTTACGCCTATTACACAGTCTGATAGCGCTTCTGTTTATGGAATTTCCTATTTTCCTAATGATGAAAGAATCCTATTCAGAATGGATGGAAATGGCGATGAAATTTTTAAAATTTTTGTAAAAGACAGAAGCGGAATCAAAAGGCTAACTCCTGAAAAAAATGTTCGCGCACTCTTCCTAGGTTGGACAAAAGACGGGAAAAGCTTCTATTATAACAGCAACGAGCGCAATCCACAAATGATGGATATTTATGAAATGGATATTGCCACTTTTAAGCCGAAACTAATTCTTAAAAATGAAGATGCAATGGACTTTGGTGGGGTTTCAGTAGATAAAAACTATATGCTGCTATCAAAGTCAATTACTACTAATGACAGTGATCTATATCTTCTAAATCTTAAAACGAATAAAAAAACTAAGATCAACGAGAATTTAAGCAACAACACTCCTGAAGATTTTTCACCTGATGGAAAGTCATTTTACTACACTACTGATGACAATTCTGAATTCAGCTACTTAATGAAATACGACATTGAAAACGGAACTAAAGAAAAAGTTTTAGAAAAAGATTGGGATATTAATGCGTTCTACTTTACACACAATGGCAAGTATCAAGTTATGTTTTCTAATGAAGATGCTAAGACCAAAATGTATGTTACAGAAGTAGCTACTGGAAAGGAATTGAATTTTCTTGATATTGATGGGCAAGCAATTGAAGCCGCAAGTTTCTCAGATGATGAAACAATGGCGTTGTTGACTGTTGGTAGTTCTCAAGTTCCCACAAATACATATTCATATAATATAGCTTCCGGAAAATACTACAAACTAACAGATGTTTTGAACAAGGAAATAAGTCCTGACGATCTGGTTAAAGCGACAGTAGTTAGGTATAAATCTTTTGATGGCTTGGAAATTCCGGCAATTTATTACCAACCAAAGCAAGCAAATGTAGATAATAAGAGTCCTGCGTTAGTATGGGTTCACGGTGGACCGGGCGGACAATCAAGGCAAGGCTACAGTTCTTTAATTCAATATTTAGTAAATCACGGTTATGCAATTTTGGCTGTCAACAACCGTGGAAGTAGCGGTTACGGAAAGACCTTCTTTCAAATGGACGATCAAAATCACGGAGATAAAGATTTAAAAGATTGTATTGCTGGGAAAGATTGGTTGGCGAGTCAAGATATGATTGATAAGGATAAAATAGGAATTATAGGCGGCTCTTACGGTGGGTATATGACTATGGCGGCACTTACTTATGCCCCAGAAGAATTCAAGGTTGGCGTTAATATTTTTGGTGTTACAAATTGGATCAGAACTTTAAAAAGCATTCCACCTTGGTGGGCATCTTTTAAAGATGCTCTTTACAAAGAAATGGGAGATCCTAATACAGCTGACTCAGTTCGTTTAAAGGAAATTTCACCGTTATTTCATACTGAAAATGTAACAAAACCTTTAATGGTGTTGCAAGGTGCACAAGATCCAAGAGTTCTTAAAATAGAATCAGATGAAATCGTTGAAGGCGTTAAAAAGAATGGTGTTCCCGTGGAATACGTAGTATTTGACGATGAAGGTCATGGATTTGTAAAAAAAGAAAATGAAATTGAAGCCTACGGAAAAATCCTTAAGTTCTTAGATCAATATTTGAAAGGTGAAGGTCAAAGTAGAACGGATAATAATACCACGGAATCAACTGAGATAAAGTAATATCTTTTACAAAATCCCTATCTTCTCTGAATGTGCAATCGCTTCTTGACTGTTGACGAAATAGCAAGTTGCGACATTCATAGATTCAATATTTTTTAAAATTTTAGAAGTTTTAGATTTCTTTCTATGAGAGGTTTGCCTGATATAAATCGCTTTTATATTTAGGGGAAATCATAATCAAGCTTGGGATAAAACATAATGATATCCTTGATTTTTTCAAATTTATGATCGTGACTTCCTCTTCCAGTAAAGAGAAAATCAGAAATTCCCGTTTTAATCTTTTTTAATTTTATTACTGCTTTTGGTAGCTTGTGAAGCCGTACGAAAGTATCAATAAATTCATATAAGTTCCATTCGCTACTAGAAACATAAAAGAAAGAATTACACGCACCTTCATTCTCCTGCCCTGCTCTGCTCAAGGCTTGATAATGTGGCACTACATCTTCAAAAACCTTTCTCTTATTAATGTTTTTCAAAAGAAGCACATATAGTTTTTTTAGAAAATTTCCACTGTGAGAAACTAAGAAAGTATCATCTATATCTGAAATAATCCCAAATTTACTTTCAAAAGGTTTTAGTAATTCAGAATACTCCACGATACCAAAATCATAAATTTTACAACTAACCTCAAACTGGTGCCATCCGCTTTCAAGTTGTTCCAAATAAGGAATTGTAAATCTAAAATAACCATCCGAAAGCGTTTTCGTACTAACCTCTATATTTTTAAATTTCAGCTTTACTTCAACATTTTCCAAAGGTTTTATTCTGAACATATGGATTACAGAAACAGCGTGTCTAATACTTCTCCGATCCATACGGTATTTATCTGGCGCCCAAGATTTAAATACATGACCGAAGACAACTAATTCCTCTTTATTCACATATCCGCGATACAATTTTAAGTCTAGTTTCAATTATTGAGATTTCGTTAACGATTTAGCAGTTCCAAATTACTTAAATTTAAACTCAAACAATATTAATGAAATCAGAAAATTATATTTTGTTCGTGGTCAACCCAATTTCAGGAGGATCCGAGAAAGAATCTATTATTACCTTGGTTAAAGAAGAAGCGGAAAAAAGAAATTACCACTTCCAACTCTATAAAACTACAGGCGAAAGGGATATAGAAAACATAAAAGCAATAATAAACGAAAAAGAACCACATCGTTTGCTGGTTGCTGGAGGTGACGGAACTATTTCCATGGTTGCTGAATGCATTCTTGGAACTGATATTTGCTTAGGAATTATTCCCGCAGGATCCGCAAATGGAATGGCAGTAAACTTTAATCTACCGCAAACCTTGCCAGAGCAAATTGATATCGCCTTGTCAGATTGCACCTTAAAAATTGATGTTTTATATATTAATGACAAACTATGCATCCACATTGCCGACTTAGGCATAAATGCTGAACTTGTTAAAAACTATGAAGATTCAGGAATTCGAGGGAAGTTCGGTTATTTTTTACAATCAATACCAACGCTTATAAATTCAGACTCTCCTTTCGACTTTATAATTGAAACGGATAATGAAACTGTGGAAGAAACTGGTATTCTTTTGGCCATAGCAAATGCAAATAAATTTGGTACTGGTGCTACTATTAATCCGGAAGGGAAAATCAATGATGGCAAATTTGAAATCCTTATTTTCAAAAACTTAGACTTTTTTGAAATTTTTAAAACTATGCAGGATAATCCTGAGATGTCTTCAGATTTCTTAAAGGTTATTTCCTCCAATAATGCAAAAATAAGCTGTGCAAACAAAGTGCCTTTTCAAATTGACGGGGAGTTTATTGGCGAAACAAAAGAGGTCGTTGTCAAAATAGAAAAAGAAGCACTTTTAGTGGCGGTGCCAGAATCATTCTGTCAACTACATCCTACAAACATTAATCAATGAATATTCAAAAAGTTTCCTTTACAAATAAAGACAAAGAACAACTAGCGGGAAGATTAGAGCTTCCCTTGGATCGAAAACCTCATAACTTTGTCATTTTCGCACATTGTTTTACCTGTACTAAAAACCTCACAGCCATTAGAAATATTGGTAGAGCACTTACCAATTCAGGCTTTGGTGTTTTAAGATTTGATTTCACCGGTTTGGGGGAAAGTGAAGGTGATTTCGAAAACACAAATTTTTCGGGCAATGTTGATGATCTCGTTGAAGCTGCTCAATTTCTTGAGAAGAAATTTATGGCACCCACGCTCATTATTGGACATTCCCTAGGTGGCGCTGCTGCAATTTTTGCAGCATCCCAATTAGCGTCTGTAAAAGCTGTAGCGGTAATTAACTCACCCAGCAGCCCTTCACACGTAATGCATTTACTAAAAGATAGTAAGCATGAAATTACAAAGAATGGAAAGGCAAGAGTGAATTTGGGCGGCAATGATTTCACGATAAAAAAGCAATTCCTGGACGATCTTGAAAATAAATCACTTTCAGATGTGGTAAGCAATTTTGGAAAAGCTCTTTTAATCTTGCATTCACCGCAAGATAATATCGTAGGCATAAAAAACGCAGAAGAAATTTACAAGGCTGCCCATCATCCAAAAAGTTTTATTTCCTTAGACCGTGTGGACCATTTACTCTCTAAAAAAGAAGATTCACAATATGTAGGAGAAGTGATAGCTGGTTGGGCTTCGCGCTATGTAGAAATTCCAATTACTGAGGAATTAAAGAGTAAAAGCAGAATTGCGGCAAGCTTGGACGACGATGAAAAATTCACTACCAATCTAAAGGTAGGAGATCATTATCTTATTGCAGATGAACCTACAAGTTTTGGAGGTAATAACTTTGGCCCTTCCCCTTATGAGTTTATTTCAGCCGGGCTTGCAGCTTGTACTGCTATGACCATTCAGATGTATGCCAAAAGAAAAAAATGGGAAGTAGATAATGTTTCTGTCCACATCAATTACTCAAAAGAGCACGCTGTGGATTGCGAAAATTGCGAAGAAGATTCAGCGAAAATAGACACTTTTAACCGAATCTAGATGAGAAGCAGAAAAAAAGATTGCTAGAAATAGCAGATAAGTGCCCTGTACATAGAACTCTTCACAGTAAAACACAAATACTTACTAAGTTAGTCGATTGATATTATATTTCTAAAGCATCAATTCTATCAGTATCTGAAATGCTAAGGTTTGTTAAAATTTAATTCAGTAAAAATTGAAATAGTACCTTTAATATTAAATCAACATTAACTAAAATAACTTAAAATGAAAAAATTAGCAATATTATTAGCTGCAACTGCAATGTTCGCATTTGTTAGCTGCAAAAACGAAAACAAAAAAGACGATATGGACGATATGGATGATACAGTTCAAGTTGAATCAAATATTGATGAATCCGAAGCTCAACAAAAAACAGTTTTATTAACTCTGGAGTCTAAAAGCGGAACCACTGCAACAGGTGATATTTCTTTTATCGAAGAAAATGGAGTGGTTAAGATGGACGCTAAATTCAGTGGTTTAAAACCAGGAGTTCATGCGATCCACCTACATGAAAAAGCTGATTGTAGCGCTGAAGACGCAACTTCCTCTGGAGGACACTGGAACCCAACTCATAAAAAACACGGAAAATGGGGTGATTCAGACGGGTATCACAAAGGAGATATTGGCAACTTTACAGCAGATGCAGATGGAAACGGAAGTATTTCTATGCAAACTGATGAATGGTGTATAGGTTGTTCAGATGATAGTAAAAATATAGTTGGTAAAGCAGTAATCGTTCACGATGGTGCTGACGACTTTAAAACTCAACCAACTGGTGACGAGTTATTGAATAAAATCCTAAAATTAATTGAACAAAAAAAATGTCGGCAAAATTTGCCGACATTTTTTGTTTAATTGAAATCAGTTTCAGATTAAATATGTATCGCTCTATCCTCAGTTGCAGCTAGTGCAGCTTCTTTGACTGCCTCAGCATAGGTTGGGTGCGCGTGACTCATTCTAGCAATATCTTCGGCACTTGCTCGGAATTCCATAGCTACAACTGCTTCCGCAATAAGATCTGCAACCCTCGCTCCTACCATATGAACTCCTAAAACTTCATCAGTTTCCTTATCAGAAAGTATTTTCACAAAACCATCTAAATCTCCACTGGCTCGGCTTCTGCCTAATGCACGCATCGGAAACTGTCCAACTTTGTATTCAACTTTCGCATCCTTTAATTGCTCTTCCGTTTTTCCAACAGATGCAACTTCTGGCCAAGTATAAACTACGCCTGGGATTAGATTGTAATTAATATGTGGTTTTTGTCCCGCAATTATTTCTGCAACCATTGTTCCTTCTTCCGAAGCTTTGTGCGCAAGCATAGCACCACGAACAACATCGCCAATTGCATATATATTTTTAATATTTGTTTGAAGATGATCATTAACGTCAATCATTCCACGTTCGGTGATTTTCACACCAGCGTTCTCAGCTTTTAAACCATCCGTATAAGGTTTTCTTCCAACGGAAACTAAACAGTAATCACCTTTAAAAGTAACTTCCTTATCATTTTTATCAGTTGCAGTAACAGATACCTCTTTTCCTTTTTTAGAAACTGCTGAAACTTTATGTGAAAGGTTGAATTTCACACCTTGTTTCTTCATCGCTTTCATCAACTCTCTACTTTGAGCAGCATCCATAGTTGGAATAATTCTATCCAAATATTCAATAACAGTGACTTCAGCACCTAAACGACGATATACTTGACCAAGCTCTAACCCGATCACGCCTCCACCAATTACAAGTAAATGCTTTGGAACTTCTTTTAAACTAAGCGCTTCCGTTGAAGTAATAACTCGCTCTTTATCCAATTTGATAAATGGAAGTGTTGATGGTTTACTTCCAGTTGCGATTATAGTATTTGTAGCTTCAATGGTTTCTGTTTTCTCTCCATTGGTAATCTCAATATGGGTTGCATCTTTAAAAGCACCCATTCCAGTGAAAACATCAATTTTATTTTTATCCATCAAAAACGCGATTCCTTTGGTAGTTTGATCTACTACGGAAGCTTTACGTTCTATCATTTTTTTGAAATTCAGCTTTATTTCGCCAGGAATTTCGATTCCGTGTTCTTCAAAATGCTTAATGGCATCTTCATAATGATGTGATGAATCCAGCAAAGCTTTACTTGGAATACAACCTACATTAAGGCAAGTTCCACCCATAACATCATATTTTTCAATGATTGCGGTTTTCATACCCAATTGTGCGCAACGTATTGCGGCAACATAACCTCCGGGGCCTGATCCTATTACTGCTACATCATATTTTGACATCTTTTATCTTTTTTAAAATGAAGTCGCAAAGGTACAATACTGCTTATTAGTTTAAAAGGTTAGAGGTTTAAAAGTTTAGGACTATAAAAGCCAATTAAATAAACATCCTTAAATTTATGATAGTATTTATATTTTATGTCTTTCAGTGAAACTGTTTTACGTT